>ERZ506918.234-NODE-234-length-25730-cov-5.603700_pt1 | contig 25730 bp, 16 predicted proteins | sample MGYA00513975_ERZ506918 | MGnify/ENA metagenome assembly ERZ506918 | reverse complement strand
TAGTGATGGAAGTTCAATCTCCAGTGTTTTTATTCCTGAAATCGGAACAGCTTTTTGTGCAGTTCCTTTTGCCAGTGCTTCAAATTTTTTCCGACCCTCATAGGACTGAAACCAATAGTACAAAAATTTCGAATATAAATTTGAGTCGAAATCTTTAATCCACGTTAAATTTCCATCCGCAAAATAAAACCTATCCGTTCTTTTATATAAGTATGGAATTCCAATTGTTCCTCTCGTTGTAATAAGTAAATCATTTTCTTTTGGTACCCCAAATTCATTTGACACTTTTTTATAAAGGTCTTCGCTAATATAATCACACTCTGTTACATCTTCGCCGTTGAACTTCTTAATAATTTCCTTCGAACAGTAGAACGGGACACCTTGAGTAATTCTTTCCGACAAATGAAATCTTTTGCTCGAAGTAACAACACACTGTTCACCTAACCTTATTTTATTCGACTTCATACCCCCATCTCCTCCAGATTCTTCGAGATGGTTTCCATCAGGCGGTTGGACTCTGCCTGCAATTCCAGCAGTTCCTTGTGGATCTCCTTCATCCGCTGGGCAAAATCCACGCCGTCATCCTCCACAGGTGCAACGCCCACATAGGCGCCGGGCGTCAGGGATGCGCCTTTCTCGTTGAGGATGGTGTCTCGGCTGGCCACCTTGCACAGACCGGGAATATCCTGATAAACGCCCTCGCCAAACTTTTCGGTGAGCCAGACGGCCTCCTTGGCAACGGTCAGCTTCTCGTTGAGGACTTCCAGTTCCTTGTCGAACTTTTCCTGCGTAGCTTTGCGCTCTTTGCGGGGTGCTGCCTCCACAGCGGCTTTGGCTTCTTCCCGCTTGGCCTGCACGTTTTGTTCCAGTGCGGCCTGAATCTCTGCAAAGGGGCGGTCGTCCGCCAGCTCTGCGTGATACTCTGCCAGAAGCACCTTGTACTTGTCCACCTCGCCGCGATAGAGCCAGACAATGGCGTTGAGGTTCTTCAACTGCCAGTCGCTCCACTCGTTCTGAGTGCGGTCCACCACGGTATAATAGTTGCGGGCATCGATGAACAGCACGGTGTCCAGCAGATGCTCCGGCTTGCCCTTATCCAAAAACCACAGCGAACAGGGCAGGCTCTTGGTGTAGAAGAAGTTGTTGCCCACGCTCATCATCACGTCCACATGGCCGGTCTGGATGAGCTTTTCACGGATGTCCTTATCTTTGCCCTGACTGTCGGTAGCCGAGGACGCCATCACAAAACCCGCACGGCCATGCTCGTTCAGGTAGGAGTAGAAATAGGACACCCACAGATAGTTTGCGTTGCCGATTTCCTTGGCCTTGTTCACGCCGGGCAGGCCAAAGGGCAACCGCCCGGCACTCTGCGCCGACTCCGACTTGACCTTATCCACGTTAAACGGCGGATTTGCCATCACATAGTCGCAGCAGCCGTTCAGGTTGTGGGCATCGTGATAGAAGGTATTGGCTTCATCGCCGGACTTGATCACGCCGGTCAGGCCATGCACAGCCATATTCATCAGGCAGAGCTTGGCGTTGTACTCCACCTTTTCCTGTCCGTAGAAGGTCATGGTGTTGTTGGCGATCATGCCCGCATGGTTTACAAAGTCGCCGGTCTGCACAAACATACCGCCGCTGCCGCAAGCCGGGTCCAACAGAACGCCGTGGGCAGGCTCCAGCACATTGACGATCATTTTCACCAGCGATTTCGGCGTAAAGAACACGCCGTCATCCTGTGCCACATTCTTGGCAAACTTATTCAAAAAGTACTCGTAGATACGGCCGATCACATCGCCGCCCACATCGTCCAACGCATCATTGTTGAAGATGCGCAGCAGTTCCCCCAGCAGTTCATCCGAGAAGATGGTGTAGTCCTTCGGCAGAACGCCCTGCAGCTGCTCGCTCTGCTGCTCCACCAGTTCCATGGCGTTGTTCACCACTTCGCCCAGACTGTTCAGCGGGTTACCCTCGATGCCGGTCAGCCCCTGTTCCGGGATGTTGGCGGGCAAATTGACTAAGTAATTGTACTGCGCCTCCTTGGGCAGAAACAGTGCGCTCTTCTCGGCAAAGTCGCTCTGTTCCACCGGCAGCACCCGGCCACCGCGCATGGGACGGTCTTTCAGGATCTCCTGCTCTACCAGTTTGAAGCGGCTGTACGCATACCGCAGAAAAATCAGTCCCAGTACCGGCATACAGTATTGGTTCGAGGTGAGTTTAGAGCCTGCACGCAGCAGATCTGCCGACTCCCACAGGTCAGCTTCCAGTTTTTTGACGTTCACATTATTTGCCACGAGGGGGTTCCTCCTGTTGTTTGGATTTTCATTTTCTATTGTATCACATTTTTCTGCAATGTTCATCTTTAATCATCGCTATTTTCTTTTTTGACTGGAAAAAGTTGTTTACCAATGGCTGACAATGCGTTAGAACCATATACTTTCTCATTTGGAGACGCTAATCCTGCATCCAACGGATGCAGTTCAAGGGTTTGGGTGTCCACAACAAGTATTTTGCAACGCAAAACAAGCAGCTGCATGACAAATGATCAGCGACAGTCTCCCCCTGAACTGCAATAAATCCCTGACTTGCACTTTCTCCTTTCATCTGGCTCAGAAATAAAGGCCTTCACTATGTACACCGAAATCGGGCAAAAAGGAGACACTTTTCACGTTTCTTTTACAAAATTTTAACACCCAAAGCCTTATCCAAATCTATTCACCCTACCCTTTATGTACATAGCACCTTGTGAGATAGCACGAAAAAAGCCGATAGGCTTTCGACCTACCGGCTGTTCGTCTGCTTATATTCAACTTTCGACAATTTATATTATAGCACCGATTCGCTTACGATGCAATGCGTTTTTTCTCCAATATAAGCCATTTTCTCCATTTATAAAGTATGACTATACAATCACATATTCGGCTACTTTCTAAAAAGGGCTGCAAAGTAACTTTTGCGGTCTGCCGTACAGAAGATACTGAATACAAACCGTCCCCTCTTCCGTTTTCACCTTCACCTGTTCTGCATGTTCAAATATATCGCGCAGACGGCGGTACTCTGCCCGCTGCGCCTCTGTATAGCGGGACGGCATATCCGAGGTGAGGAACACATTGCCCAGCAGGGCATTGACCGTGGCAAGGGTGCGTTTTTGCTCTGCCGTCAACTTGCAGTTTTCCTCCCGGAGGAAGAACACATCCGGGTCGCTGCCATAGGCACGGCCATTGAGCTGCCGCCGGAATAGCGTGTTGTTGATGGCCTGCTTTGTGGACACCCGCTCCCGATGGAACAGGCGCATATACCACACGTCGTCCCAGTCCAAGCTCACATCACAACTGACACGGCAGTAATCCACCAGCCCGAAGGCGGGCATCACCGGTACGCCGCAGCCAAGGATGGTCTTTTGCCCGCACCAGCTGCGCAGCAGCTCCATAGCACGGTACATCCGGGCTGCCCGGCTCTCGCGGGCGTTGCCAAAGGGAGCAGCGCCGTACAGAAAATCCAGCTTGACAAGGTCAAAGCCCCAGTCGTTCAGCACCCGGTCAAACACCCGGCGCAGATAGTCCAGCACGGCCGGGTTGTCGATATCCAGCGCATAGAAACTGCTCCAGTTGCTGCCGCAGCACCACGGTTTGCCGTCCACTTTCAGCAGCCAGTCCGGGTGCTGCCGGAAAAGGGCAGAGTCCTTTTCGCACACAAAGGGTGCAAGCCATAGCCCGGCCTGAAATCCGGCGGCGTGAATTTCCTCCACCATGCCTTTCAGCCCGTAGGGGAATTTCTGTGCATCCGTTTCCAGCCAGTCGCCCACCTTCGGCTCCCAGCCATCATCGATCTGGAACAGGTCTCCCGAGCAAAGCAGGCTGCGGCATCCGGTCAAGTCCTCCCGGATGGTATCCTCGGTGATGTTCTGATAGCGGTTGTACCAACTGGAATAGCCTGCCAGTTTCTTCTCGGTCCGGGGCTTGATGCCCATAGCCTGAAACCAGCCGTCGAACACTGCCGCTTCGCCGCCCTCGGCAAAAAACAGGTCGAACAGAGCAAAGCTGCCGCCGGGATGCTCCACCCCAGCGCAGTCACGCTCCAGCGTCAGCAGGGCTTTGCCGCTGTCGTAGCGGAGGATGGTGTAGCCCGGCTTCTCGTCCAGCGATGCCACCAGCCGGAACTGCTTGCCCTTGCGGAAATAGCAGTAGGAAAAGCCGTGGCTCTGCCCCTTTTGATGCCCATAAGGCGCAAAATGATAATCGCCGTAGCGGTCAAAGGCGTATTTTTTGCGCAGAAAGCCGGGGATGTGGTCGGTGCCACGCAGCTTGCCGTTCCGGTCCAGCTCCGGGCTGTATGTCCATGTCTGGTAGCCGTTCATGAACAAGCGCTCGTCGGCGGCCATCTTCCACGGCAGCTCGGCACGCACGGTTTTCAGCGTCCCGGCGGGCAGGTCTGCCGTCAGATGCAGCGCACCGCCATTCTCCGTGATCGTGCAGTTGCCTGTCTGTACGCCGCCGGAAGTTTCCGCGTACCAGTGCAGCGTTTCAGTCATGGTGCGCTTCCTCCCTGTGGAGCTGTGCGCTGATCTCGGCAGCGCGGGCATCGGTCAGAACAAACTTGCGGCGGAACAGCACCAGCGCACCAGCCAGCACCAGCATGGGCAGAACGGTCATCATCAGACGCAGACCCAGCAGGGTTCCGGCGCTTTGTACTGCCACTGGGCCGGTCTCCTCCGTGTTGCCCACAAGGCCAATCAGGTCCAGCCCGATGCCGGTCAGGAATACCGCCACACCGGAGGCAGCCTTGACCACAAAGGTCTGCATGGAAAAGATGACGCTCTCCTCCCGGCGTCCGGTCTTAAGCTCGCCGTAATCCACGCTGTTGGAAAGGAACAGGGTGGTCAGCACGGTCAGCATCCCGTTGCAGGCAAACACGACAACGCCCGGGATGCACAGCAGCGCCAGACTGTGGGAAAGGCCGGTCAGGCAGAACACCAGCAGCGTGCCGTAGCCGCACAGTGCCAGCACAAGGCTCAGGTGAAATACCTGCGTGCTGCTGAATTTTTTTCGCAGCAAGGGGTAAAGCACCATCATGCCAAGGATCTGCGCCGCACCGCCCACGGTGGAAAACAGGGTGTAGGTGGCTTTCCAGCCTGCACCGCCAAGGTCGTATTTGAAGAAATAGATGATGAAGTTGGAGGTAAGGTACAGCGCCGAGTTGATCAGCACGATGCTGCCCACCACTACCATAGCCTGATCGTTGCGGAACAGGGCGGAGAACATCTCCTTTACGGTGGCGGTCTTCATCTCACTGGGGGTAGTTTCTTTCATGGAAATGCAGCACACCAGCTCTGTCATTGCAAAAATTACCGCTACGATCAGCGCTACCCAGCGGAAGCCTGCGCGCTCGCTGTCGCCGCCAAGGGCTCCCACCAGCAGCATGGTGAACATAGCAATAAGAGCCGAACCAACGCCTGCACAGGTACGGCCCACCATGGAAAGGTTCTCCCGGTCTTTTGGGGTGCGGGTCACGGCCGGGATCATGGACCAGTACGGAATATCCATCATGGTATAGGTGACGCCCCACAGGATGTACACCACGCAGAAATAGATCATCAACGCCGCTTCGTCCAGCACCGGGGCGGCAAACAGGGCGTAGAGCACCAGCGCATTGAGCAGTGTTCCGGAAAAGATCCACGGACGGAAACGTCCCCAGCGGGTGCGGGTCTTTGCCACCAGAACCCCCATAAAGGGGTCGTTGAAGGCATCAAAGAACCGGGCAGCCATGAGCACGACGCCCACAAAGCTGGCCGAAAGTCCCAGCACATCCTGATAATAATACATGACGTAAGAAGCCGACAGGGCATATACCATATCCTTGCCCACGGCACCAATACCAAATGCGGTTTTCTGTTTCAGGGTCAGTTCCATACAGCGTCCTCCTTTTCAATGGTGAACTGCAGCACAACGGGCTGGGTCTGCGGTGCAGAAACGGTCAGCAGGGCTTCTCCGGCAGTGCCCACGGTGCGCAGATAGGTTCCGGTCATGCCGCCTTCTGCCACGGCAGTCTGCGGGCCCACAAGGGCGGCGCTGCCCTCCACCGCAAACTGCACCGGGAACTGTGCGTAGGGGGCTGGGGTGCCGTTCTCGTCCAGAATGCGCACCCGGACAGCGGCCATATCGTAAGTATCTTTTTCCTGAAGAGTCGTCCGGCTGGCCTTGACTTCCAAGTGCAGCTTTGCACTGGGGCAGAGGGTCACGCTGCGCACCACGTTGCCGTCCTGTACAGCATCGAACCGCCAGCGGGTAGCCTCGCCGCCCCAGTTGCCCACATATTTGCCGTAAAGCGCTATGCCATCTTCAAAGGTCATTTTGTAGTGCAGCATACACCAGCCGAATTTGACCTTGTAGGCAAGCGGCAGCCCCGGCAGCCCATATTTTCCGGCGGCCAGCAGGCAGTCCCGCACAGCGGCTGCCTTGGCGGGGGAAAAGTGCTCCTGCGTTTCCAGCAGCTCGCCGATGGTATCGTCCATCACAAAGGGCGGGTGGGGCAGCGCCGTCCACTCGCTTTGGCGCAGGGCGGTGACAAACACATCGTTTTTGTACAGCCTTACCTGCTGGGCATTGCTGAAAACGTAGGCCGTGCCCAGCTGCCCGGCGGGGTTATCGCCGATATCCATGGAGGAGCTGACCGTCAGCACCGGGTCTGCATCGCCCTGACTGGCATAGACCGCCGCCGCCAGCTTGGGGTTGCGGAAGCTGTCCAGCACGCCGTGGTAGCAGATGCGGTCCCCGGAGCCAAAGTCCTTGTGGGTCTGGTAGTCGAACATACACCAGCCAAAGCACCCGGCGTGCTCTCCGCTGGCATAGGCGGCGTTCTGCACCCGGACGTGCCGCAAGGCGTGCTCCTGTCGATGAGGGCCATCGTCAAAGGGCTTGGTGGGGTACATGTGACCGTTGCACTCCGAGATGAGCAGCGCCTTGCCCATATCCGGGGTCACGTCCTTTTTGGGCTTTGCGCCGGGCGTTACGCCGTTGTGGGAAAAATCGTTGTAGGCGTAGACATCCTCCAGCAGATGGCTTTTTTCCAGATACCGCACACCGGAGGTGGCGCGGCTGGGGTCCAGCTGATGGGCAATTTGATTGGTGCGGGTGTAGAAGGCATCGTCGTCCACGCTCTCGTTGATGCGCACGCCCCACAGGATGATGCTGGGGTGGCTGCGGTTTTGCAGGAGCATCTCCCGCAGCATCTCGCAGGCGGCGTCCTTCCAGTTGTCGTCCCCGATGTGCTGCCAGCCCGGCAGCTCGGTGAACACCAACAGACCCCGCCGGTCGCACTCGTCCAGAAAATATGGGCTTTGTGGGTAGTGGCTGGTGCGCACGGCGGTGCAGTGCAGCTCCTCCTGCAAAATGCGGGCATCCTCCCGCTGCAGGCTTTCCGGTGCGGCGTAGCCGATGTAAGGGTAGCTCTGGTGTCGGTTCAGACCCCGCAGAAAGGTCTTTTTGCCGTTGAGATAGAAGCCATCCGCCCGGAACTCTGCGGTGCGGAAGCCAAACGTCACCTGTTTGCGATCGATGGGTTGTCCGGCTGCGTTCAAAAGCTCTGCCACGGCATGATGCAAAACCGGGTGCTCGGTATCCCACGGCTGTGCGTCCGGGACGGAAAACTGCATCTTCCCGGTTTCTGCCGCCTGTGCGGTCTGCTCTGCCAGCAGGGTGCCGTCTGCGGTCTCCAGCCGGATGCGGACCGCCGCGGCTGCGGATGTAAGCTCTGCTGTCCACTGCACCACAGCCTCATGCAGGGTGGGCGTGTAGACGAACAAATCGGTCAGGCGGCTTTCGGCGGTCGCTTCCAGCCAGACCTCCCGGTACAGCCCGCCGTAGGTCAGGTAGTCGATGACAAAGCCAAAGGGTGGAATGGCTGGGTCTTCACGGGTATCCAATTGCACGGTCAGCAGGTTTTCACCCTCCCGGTCCACAAGGTCTGTGATCTCCACCGCAAAGCCGGTATAGCCGCCCCGGTGCTGCCCGGCAACCCTGCCGTTGACCCGCACCACCGCCTGATGGGCGGCTCCGTCAAAGCGGAGGAACAGCCGGGGCGCAGTCTGTACCGGCGGCACCCGGAACCGTTTGCGGTAGCCGCAGACCATCTCGTAATCGGCAGGGGAGGCATAGTGCAGCGGCACCTCCCGGCAGGTATGGGGCAAGCGGACGGCTTGTTGTTTTGGCACCGGCAGCCCCTTGCCAAAGGCCTCTGTCCAGTGTCGTGTGAACTCCCAATCCTCGCAAAAACTGCGTTTCATCGCGGCAGCACTCCTTCCAGTAGAATCGAGATCATTTCTTCCAGCACAGTCACATACTGCACCCCACTTTCTGCCAGACTGCGGTCTGCCAGAAAGCTCTCGATGGATGCGGTGATCATCTGCCGCAGCACCGGCAGGGACACCGGACGCATGACCCCCTCAGCCACAGCCTGCTCCAGCAGCGCCATGGTGGGCTCCCAGCCGTTTTCCAACTGACTGCGCACCCGTGCCGCCACCACCGGGTATTTCTCGTCCAGTTCCTTCATCTGCTGCAGATCCAGCGCGGCATATTCTGCCGGCATGGCAATGATGACCGCCCGGAGTTTTTCCTGCAAAGTACCGCTGCCTGCCAGAATTTCCTGCTTGCAGCGGTGGATGTCCGCAAAGGCATGGTCTACCATGTCCAGCAGAAGCGCCTCCTTGGAGGGGTAAACGGTGTAGATGGTCTTTTTGCTGATGTGCAGCGGCTCTGCCACCTGCTGCATGGTGAAATGCAGCCCCTGTTGACGGAACAACTGCATCGCCTGCGTGCGCACAAGGGCGCTGAGATCCTCCTGCATGAGCATCCTCCTTCTGGAAACCGAAGTTTTCTTTCCGGTTTCCATTCTAGTACGGAAACCCATGCAAATCAAGTGGTTTCCGCATTTTCTGCGTTTTGGCGAAGAATCAGAGAAAAATTGCAGCAAAGTGACAGTCACCCGCCCGTCTGGTTTTCAGGCGGGTATTTTCTTTTGCCGGAATATGGTGTTTCTACTTTTATCGTGGTACAATATCTTAAAGACTTTTTGATTTTTGGAGGGAGCAGCTATGATCGATCATGCAAAGCTGGAGCCTGTTTTGCGCGGATACCAGGCCTATTTTTCGCAGCACTGGCTTCATGGAGAAGATTTCAAATGGGAAGCTGCACAACAATTCCACGACCACTGGAATATTGACGCGGCAGATTTTGGCGGAATGTTCAAGGAAGCCACTGCAAAGGTCTTTTCGCTTCTGGACACCGGCTATGCCTATCCCCGTGCGATGATCCTAGATTTCGCAGCAGCAGACTGTGAAGCCACCCGCACTATGTTCCGCAGTCTGTTTGATGAATCCATCGGGCTTTCTCAGCGCATCGCCGCATTTCAAGCTGCTGCCGAATCCCTGCGCATAAAATACAACGACGGCAGCTGGAACAACCACTACCAGAACACCAGTGCTATCAGCGTCTATCTGTGGCTTCAGTTCCCGGATAAATATTATGCCTATCGGTATGCCGTATCCCGTGATATCGCAAAAGAATTAAACTTTGACGCGCCACCCAAACGGGATGGTTCCATCGACTCTCTGCTGAATAGCTATCGTCTTTATGATGAACTGCGGACGGCGCTGAGCCAAAATACTGCCGTCACCCAGATGATCCGCAGCGCCATTGATGCAGCCCCTTCCGGGAAATACTGGCCCGACACACACTGGAATATTGCTGCCATTGATCTGGGCTTTTATCTGAGCCGCTATTATCTTCAGGAACAGACAGTCGCTCAGAAGGAATCCGAGTGGTTTCCCAGCAAAGCAGACTATGATCCGGGCATTACTACAGAGCAGTGGATCAGTTTGCTGAACGACCCGTCTGTCTTTACACAGAATGCGCTCCGCATTATGAAATGTATGCTGGATTATGGTGGTCAAGCCACCTGCAAGCAGCTTGCGATCAAGTACGGTGAAGCTGCCGGCTTCTACAATATGGGTTCTTCCAGCCTTGCACGAAGGGTCGTTGAAAAGACAAATTGTCCCCTCATGCCGCGCGACAGCGAAAACTCCCGCTGGTGGCCTGTTCTGTATACCGGCAAAAGCGCAGATTCCAAAGAAGACGGCTCTTATATTTGGCGTTTGCGGGATGAGCTTATTCAAGCCCTGAAAAAAACTGACCTTTCTCATATTCCCCTTTATGCCGTTTCTTCTGAAAAAGACTCTACTTCTCCCCGCCACTACTGGTGGCTGACCGCAAGTCCAAAAATCTGGCAGTTTTCCGATCTCAAAGTCGGTGAAGAACAATCGTATACATTATACAACGAAAGCGGTCATAAGCGGCGGATCTTTCAGAACATTCTGGATGCTAAGGCAGGTGATCCCGTCATCTGCTACGAGGCCAACCCTGTTAAAAAAGTAGTTGCTCTTGCAAAAATCACACAAGAAAATAACGGAAAAGAACTTTATTTTGAAAAGATCGAAAATCTAATATCCCCCATTGAATACTCCACTCTGAAAGATTGTCCGGAACTGGAAAAGATGGAGTTTTTTGTACAACAGAATGGAAGCCTGTTCAAGCTTTCGGAAGGGGAATACAACTTTATTCTGGACCTCATCCGGGAAGAAAATCCAGCACCTGTCCGTTCGATAGCATCGAACGCTTATACAAAATCAGATTTTCTGAACAGCGTATTTCTGAGCGAACCGCGCTATGACGTTTTGGTCTCTCTACTGCGCCGCAAAAAGAACGTTATTCTGCAAGGCGCACCCGGCGTTGGAAAGACCTACGCCGCCAAACGGCTGGCGTACTCCATGATGGGCCAAGCCGATTCTTCCCGGGTGGAGTTCGTACAGTTCCATCAGAATTACTCTTACGAGGATTTCATGCTGGGCTACCGGCCGGACGGCTCCGGCTTCAAGCTGACAGAGGGTGTATTTTACCGCTTCTGCCAGAAGGCTTCCAACGACCCCGACCGAGAATACTTTTTCCTGATCGATGAGATCAACCGGGGCAACCTGAGCAAGATCTTCGGCGAGCTGATGATGCTGATTGAAAGCGACCATCGGGGCGAAAAGATCACACTGGCCTATAACGGGATGCCCTTCTATGTCCCGGAAAATTTGTACATTATCGGTATGATGAATACTGCCGACCGCAGCCTGGCCATGATCGACTATGCGCTGCGCAGACGGTTCAGTTTCTTTGAAATGGAACCGGCGTTCACCTCCGAGGGATTCCAGAACTATCAATCTGCGCTTGACAATGAAACCTTCAATGCTCTGGTGGAACAGGTCAAGGCATTGAACCGGGAGATCACTGCAGATGCCTCCCTTGGTTCCGGCTTCCGTATTGGTCACAGCTACTTCTGTCTGGCCGACCCTGCCGCCTGCACCGCTGATTGGATGCGCTCTGTGGTGGAATTTGACCTTCTCCCTACGCTGGCAGAATACTGGTTCGATGCGCCCGACAAGCTGCATCGTTGGGAAGAAAATCTGCGTGGTGTTTTCAATGACGACTGACAAAGGGATCTTTATCCAGAACATCTACTATATGCTCTCTTACGCCTATCAGGTGCTGCAGCAGCAGGATTATCAGTGCATTGCCTCGGAAAAGTTTGAGCACATCGACGATTTGTTTGCCGCTATCCTTGCAAAGGGCGTTTCCCGGCAGCTGAAGCAGGGGCTTTATCGGGAATATGTTTCCCGAAGTGAGACCCGGTCGGTTTTGCGGGGAAAGCTGGATCTTCCGCAGACCATTAAGACCCGCATCCAGCACAAGCCGCAGGTCGCCTGTACCTTTGACGAGCTTTCGGAGGACAACCTGTATAACCAGATCCTGAAAACCACCCTGCAAGTGCTGCTTCGGGACGAGAATGTTTCTGCTGCGCGCAAAGTGGAATTGAAGAAAGTGCTTCTGTTTCTGGACACGGTTTCTGTACTGCTTCCCTCTCAAATCCCATGGAAGCAGTTACATTATCAGCGGAGCAACCAGAATTACGAGATGCTGTTGAATCTCTGCTATTTCGTGCTGCACGATATGCTACAGACCACCGAAAACGGCAGCTATAAAATGACAGCATTTTCGGATGAACGCATGGCAAAGCTGTACGAACGCTTTATTCTGGAGTATTACCGACAAAATCATCCCTACCTTACTGAGGTCAAGGCTGCGCAGGTCAAATGGGATCTTGTAGGAGAGCACGATGCTGCCATGCTGCGGTTTCTCCCCGCCATGCAAACCGATATTTTTCTGCGTTTCCATGAAAAAATCCTGATTTTGGATGCCAAGTATTACAGCCAGACATTGCAGCAGCAGTTCCATAAAGAGACCTTGCATTCTGCCAACCTCTACCAGATCTACACCTATGTCAAAAATCAGGACGCTGCCCATACCGGAAACGTTTCCGGGCTGCTGATTTACGCCAAAACGCAGGAAGCCATCACGCCGAATTGTCTCTTCAACTTAGGCGGCAATCAGATCGGTGCACGCACCTTGGATCTCAATCAGGATTTCCGGCAGATCACCGCACAACTGGATGGAATCGCCCAGCAATTTTTCGGGAAGCATCCGCTTTGATATTTTCCATGTCGATTTACCGCACGTCTGGTCTTCAGGCGGGCATTTTCTTTTGCGGAGATCCTAAGAATTGCAAAAAACTGTCCCCGAAGCAGCGCGGTCTTACGCGATCTGCTTCGGGGACAGTCTGTTTTTGTTTTATGATAAGGTTACTGCTTTGCGCTTTCCGGGGCGACCTCAAAGTCGATCTTGCCCAGATTGACGTCTGCGCGCACGATGGTGATCATCATGGTATCGCCCAGATTCCAGTTCTTGCCGGAAACGGGGTCGGAAAGGCGCACGCCCTCGGTAAGCATGGTGCCGGTAGCGGTCAGGCTGGAAGCGGGCACAAAGCCCTCCACGCCGTTTTCCAACTCAATGAACAGGCCGCGCTGGGTCACGCCGGAGATGCGGCCCTCGTAGCACTCGCCCAGATGGCGGCGTGCATACTCGGCCTTGTAGCAGTCCTCGGCCTTGCGCTCGATCTGCATGGCGATGACTTCGCGCTCGCTGGCCTGCTTGCTGACGTCCTCGGCAAACTCGCTGTAACGCAGGATCATGGTGTCCTTGTCCGTGCCCTTGAGCTGGGCGGTCATGATACGGTGGATGGCCAAGTCCGGGTAGCGGCGGATGGGGCTGGTGAAGTGGGCATAGTCCTGCAACACCAGACCGTAGTGTCCCTTGGGTTTTTCCTCGTACACAGCCTTAGACATGCAGCGCAGCATACCAACATTGATGATCTGCTCGTAGGCAGTGCCGCGCACGCCCTCCAGAATGGAGCTCAGCTCCTTGGGGGTGGGCACATCCTTGGCAAAGTGGTCGTTGACGCCGCAGGCCTGCAGCAACCCGTGCAAGCGCTCCAGCTTTTCGGCGTTGGGCTCCTCGTGTACACGGTACACAAAGGGGATCTGCTTCACGCGGGCAAAGTGGGCAGCGCACTGGTTTGCCAGCAGCATGAACTCTTCGATCATGGCCTCGCTCTCGCCGGAGGTGCGCTTTTTCACGTCGATGCAGTGGCCGTCCTCGTCCAGGATCAGCTTTACCTCGCCGCTCTCGATATCCATGCAGCCGCGCTCCTTGCGCAGACGGGCACGGTGGCCGTACAGCTCCTTCATGGCAGGCAGCTGCGCCAGTACCTCGTGGTACTTACCGGTCAATTCGTCATCGGTGCTGCCGGCCAGCAGTGCGTTGATCTCGGAATACACGCCCTTGACCCGGCTGCGGATGACGGACTTGACAAAGCGGTAGTCGGTCAGGTTACCGTCCTTATCCAGCCGCATCAAACAGGAGAAGGCCAGTCGCAGCACGCCCTCGTTCAGGCTGCAGATACCGTTAGACAGCTGCTTGGGCAGCATGGGCACCACCTGATCGGCGTAGTAGACGCTGGTAGCGCGGTTAAAGGCCTCGTTGTCCAGCTCGGAGCCGGGCTTGACGTAGTTGGAAACATCCGCAATGTGCACGCCCAGCTCAAAGCCGCCGTCCGGGGTCTTGGTCAGACTGATAGCATCGTCGATGTCCTTGGTCTCGGCGCTGTCGATGGTAAAGATGGGCAGGGCGCGCAGATCCATGCGGCCCTCGCAGTCCGCAGCAGACACCTCGGCGTTGTCCAGCTTTTTGGCCTCGTCCCGCACCTTGTCCGGGAAGCGGTTGCGGATATCCTGTGCGTAGAGCAGTGCCTTTGCGCAGCGCTTGGCCTCGTCGCAGCTGCCAAAGCGCATGGCAACGCCTACGCGGTGATCCTCCTGACGGTTGCCGCGCAGCAAAATCTCCACTGCCACCTTGTCGCCGTCCTTGGCGCTGCCTTCGCAGTCCCGCATGACCTGCATGGAGATGGCGGGGCAATCGTCCGGCACAAACTTCAGGCGGCCCTCCATGCGGTGCATGGTGCCCACCAGAGAATTTTTCTCTTCCAGAACAGCAAGGATCTCGCCTTCATCACTGCCCTCTACCCGGGGATGTGCAAACTTTTCCACCAGCACCTTGTCGCCGGGCATTGCGCCGCGGGTGAACCGGCCGGGGATAAAGATATCGCTGGTGCCGTCCTCCAGCATGACAAAGGCAAAATTCTTGCCCAGCTTTACCACCTTGCACAGCAGTGCCTTATCGGCACGGCCGCTGCGCACGGTGAAGAACACGCCCTGCCGCTGGCAGATGACAGCCTCGTGCACCAGCTGGTCCACAGCCTCCATCACCTTGCGGTCTGCACCGCGATCCCCGCCGAACTTATTCTTCAGATCCTTTACGGTGCACGGCTGATTCTGGATCGCGTGCTCAATTTTATCGCGCATTGCCATAAAATATTTTCTCCTTCACTTCCGTGGCTGTGCATCTCCTGCGGAGCACAGCCCTGCCTTGGGACGGGCACTCTTCCCCTGTCCCCTCTTTGCGGCAGCCCGCAGAACCGGCTGCCCGCACTTTTTTCTGCACAGAAAAACAGCCCCGTCCGTTCACGGGGCTGCAACGCTTTCTCAGCCTGCCAGACGGCCTGCAAACAGGCAGGCCAGGATAGCGACCACAAAGAACACCACGCCTGCAATGCGGGTGACCTTGGCCAGCATCTGGTCTGCCGGGGTCAGACGTGCATTGTTGGCACCGCCCATGCTGCCGTTGATGGCACCGGACAGACCCTGACCGTGGGTGTGCTGCATGAGGGTGAGGAAAACGATGACCAGCGAAGCCACCAGCAGAATGGCACCGCCAACAATTTCGATAACAGACATGAATCGTAACGCTCCTTTTATTTGTAAATACGGAAAACTACGCAAAAATACAACTATATAGTAACATAACAAAGCCAAAATTGCAAGTAGAATCCGCGCATTTATCCCGCCGCTTCCAGCGCGTTGCAGACCTGCGCAAAGATATCCGCACCGGAGTACGCGGTGTGGATTGCGCCGTCCTGCAATACCACAATGGTATAGCGGGGCTTTTCCGCTGGACAGAACCCTGCAAACCACAGGTTGCAGCGCTCGGCGCCCTCCGGGGTGAACTGCCCGGTCTGGGCGGTGCCGGTCTTACCGCCCGCCCCACCGGAAAGCCCGGCGGCATCCTGCGCGGTGCCCTGCTGCACCACCTGAACCAGCATGGCGCGCAAAAGCGCTGCACTCTGTGCCGGAATCACCCGCCGTCCCCGGGGGTGGCTGAAATTCTCCACCGGCTGTCCGGTGGTCTCGTCCAGCGTGGCTTGCAGCACATAGGGAGCGCGGTATACGCCGTCCGCTGCAAAGGTGTTGAACAGCGCCGCCACCTGCATAGGTGTTGCCAGCAGGCTGCCCTGCCCAAAGCTGAAATTAGCCAGCTGGCCGCTTTGTGCTAATTCCTGCGGGGCGGGCAGCTGGCCAGCCTCGGCGGCAAGCCCTTCTGCCAGCGGCAGGCTCTGCCCAAAGCCGAAAGCCTTGGCGGCATCCAGCAAGCTTTCTGCGCCCAGCTGCTGCCCCAGACGGATAAAATAGCCGTTGCAGCTTTTTTCCAGCGCAGCAGCAAGGTCAACCTGCCCGTGCGGCACCCCGCCCGCGCAGCGAAAAATTTGTCCATCCACTACCACTGCGCCGGTGCACTCGAAAACCGGCTGCAAGCCCGCTTCCAGTGCAGCCGTCGCCAGCACCGGCTTGAACACTGACCCCACCGCGTAGCTTTGCAGCGCCCGGTTCAGGAAGGGACTGTTCTCCGCCTGCAGGCTGTCCACAAGGTGCTCCGGGTCGTAGCACGGCACGCTGACGCTGGCGCGTACCGCCGCTGTGGCGGTATCCAGCACCAGAATGCAGCCGCTCGTCATGGTATTCGCCGCCACTGCCTCCGCTGCGCGCTGCACCGGGCGAGAGATGGTCAGCTGCACGCCCAGCGCCCCGCTATCGGCTTGCAAAAGCTTGGGCGTCTCCCCGGTGCGCAGCGTACCCTGCGCCGTCACGGCGCAAACAAGACTGCTGTGCTCCCCTGTGCCGGAAAGTACAGCGTCCAGCGCCTTTTCCAGCCCGGCAGCGCCATGACCCGTGCCGTCCAGATAGCCCAGCAGGTGCTGACACAGCGGCACTGCGGCATACCGCCGGGCGGTGGGGTAACCGGTCAGGCCAAGACGAGTGGGGTCGCAGTTCACCTCCAGCAAAAACGGGGCGGCGCGGCTGCGGCTACGGTACAAAAGCGCCTGTCCGGCGGCATCGGTGCAGGCATACAGGCGGTCGTAATTGCCCTGCCCGGGAAAGCACACCACCTGCCAGCGCTCCTCAAGACCGGTGAGCAGCCGCCCCTGCGCATCATAAAAGTTGCCCCGCCGGGCGGGCAGCTGCAGGGTGACCGTGCTCTGCGCCGCCGCCCGTGCAGCATAGGCGGGGTGCAGCGCCAGCAGATACAACCGGCACAGCACCACCGCAAACCCCAGCAGCAAGGCGGCATACACCGCTAATACCCGTTTGCCGGACATGGAATGCCCCCTTTCCGTATGGTTAGGGTGGGCAGCAGAGGTGCGGGGTATACATAAAAGAGGCGGAACCTCTCCGAAGAGAAGTTCCGCCTCTCTGGCGTATCTTATTATGCTTGGTACGGCTTAGTACATGCCGCCCTTCCAAACCACACTTTTGGAGCTGAATCACGAATATCGGGAAACGTAGACTTTTGTAGAATTATCAAGGCCACAAGCCGATTTTTCCAGATTCTCCGTTTTTGCACGATCCACGCTTTTCTACGCAAATCTACGCCACTTACCGGGTGATTGGCGTAAGTTTTGGCGTAAGTTTCGGCGTAAGAAATTCCGCTTCATACGTCGAAAATCACAGGTTGCCGGCGATCTGTTCAAAGGCTTTTTCAACCGATTCAAAGCTGCTGTGCGTGTAGACATCCAACGTCACACTGGCATTGGAGTGTCCCATCAGGTATTGCAGGCTTTTTACATCCAGCCCGGCCTGCTGGACATTGGTGCAGAAGGTGTGTCGCAGCACATGAGGTGTAATGCGTGGAACAGGTTTGCTGTACGCCTTCTCAAACTTTCCCTGCACGCCACGCATATAGTTTTCCAAGTGCATTGCCACCTTCGGCATTCCGGACTTGTCCAGAAAGAGGAATCCGCTGCAACCATCCACCAGCGCTTCCACTTTCGTGGACGCTCTGGCTTTTACTACACGCCGCAACGCTGCACAAACGGTATCTGTCATGGGAACATTGCGGATACCGCTTTTTGTTTTCGGCGGTGTGACAAAGTAGGGCTTTTCAGCCGTCCGGCAAAGCTGCCGCCGGACATGGATACAGTGCCGTTCAAAGTCGATATCTGCTCGTGTCAGGCCATACAACTCACTCACACGCAAGCCGGTTCCCATAAGAATGACGATATCATCATAATAGTTGCCGCCATAGTCTTGAACGAATTGCAGATATTTCTCCTGCTGTTCTCTGGTCAGGGCATTGCGCACATAAGCGTCCTTCGGCACAACGTCCGACAGCTTGAACTTGAATGGATTCTTGCGGATGATGTCATCCTCCACCGCCATCTCGAATGCCGGTCTGACAACGCTTTGCAGGATTCCTATGGTGTTTTGCTTGAAACCGCTGTCCATCAGAAGGAAAATCCCAGTTGTTGGGCTTCCGCATCCGTCATTTCGGAGAAATTTTCAGCCCCGGTTTCGGGGCTAGTTACATATATATCAGAGCATAAGAAAACACACTGCAAGATTTTTCAGTCTTGCAGTGTGTTCATAGATACAAAGTATCTCACGAGGCACGGATTACAGCATTAGTATTTTTTTGATAATGTGTAGGTATAGTAGGTGTCAATAATCAAAAGAATTGCTACGATGCTCATTGTCCACCAAAAACAAGAAATGCCTTTCGTCAAAAAGCATACCATGATTATAATAATACCACTTACGATAAATGAAATACCTCCAAAGCGTTGGCCTTTTTTCCATGTTGTTTCATTTTTCATACTCCATACGCTTCTCAGTCCTACAACTGAGTTCATTCGTAGTTTTGGCATAATGTTACCTAATATAATCATTGCAACGCCAAGTAGTCCAAATACAAGTTGATTCAAATCAAGTGTAATGGAAGACAGATTTTCAATTGAATTGAAATCAGCATACAAAAAATAGAATGTCATAGCGTTGAAAAGTGCAAGAGATGCTATTCCAGTCACAATACATACATTTTTGTTATTACTTCCATTTTCTTCTTGTTTTGAGGATAACTTAGCCATGGCAAGCATAAAATAGCCAAATAAAACTGTAATTACAGGGAAAATTAGTGTTTCATATTTGCTACCCCAACGTGTCACTTGATTATTCATATCATAATAAGCCGGGATCAGCTCTGGCAAGAACTGTAAGGCAATCAGGACAACTACCAATGGTAAAAACATGAGACTGTAAAAAGCGACCATTTTCTTTTTCATTGTTGACCTCCACGCAAATTACTGATCCACATAATTGTTTCATCAAGGATAGATAAATTCAATTCGTAATAAATATAATTTTTATATCGAGTTTCATAAATCAAGTCTGCCTTTTTTAGCTTCGATAAATGGTATGACAATGCCTGTGGTGTCATATCCAATGCGATCGCTAAATCTCCTGAACTTATTTTCCCTTCCTGTAACTTTAGCAGGATTTTTCGACGTGTATCGTCTGCTAAAGCAGCTAACACTTCATTTATAGCCAAGCGGTCACGCTCCAATCTATTTCAAACAATCTTTAAATAGATTGTATCACACATGTACTCTTTATACAAGGCTATTTCAAAATATTTTTAAATAGCAAAAAGGCGGCCATCTGCACCCATGCAGACAGCCGCCTTTGGTTTTATGCTGTATTCTATTGGTCAATCTCTGAAGATCTTATCCAGTTCCCTTTCCATGGTGCCCACCTTGGCAAATTCCAGCGTATCCGCCTGACGGATATGGTGGGCGGTGATGCCGTGACCCTTTGCAAAGCCCAGAATGTAGCTGATGGCAATGCGGTAGATGATCTCGGTCGGCGCAAGCCCATAGACCTGCTTGGCAAAGATATGTTCCAGCCGGGCGTTATCGTCCGGGAAGATTTGCCGCATCTTCTCGCTGCGGTAAAGGCGCTTGACGATTTCCGTAATGTACAGACCGGACTTCATGTAGGGGTCCAGGAAGGTTTTGCCGGGGTCATCGAAGCAGCCGGGGTTTTCCTGTTCCAGCAAGTCCACCATCTTTTTCACCACCCACTTGGGGGTGAAGATCTGGTTGGTTTTCTGAGGCGGGATGTAATCAAAGATATCCTCGGTGCGGCTCTCATCAAAGTAATCTGCCAGCTTGACCTTCAGGTTCAGGAACTCCTTCACCGAATCGTCAAACACCACCGGATCGAACAGGTGGCCTGCAAAATGCTCCTCCTGTCCAGTGGTCTGGTTGATGTACGGCCCGCCGTCCCGCAAAAAACGGAACTGTTCCAACGTGATGCTGGTGACCTCCTGAAAGACCTTGTCCGGGATGATTTGGTCAAAATTCGCCAGCGTCACGGTCTCGTCGCCGTAGGCCATGAGAAAGGACGGGATGGTGCGGGAAAAGCCCCGGAGATGGTCACGGACGGTGTCCTCGTAGCCCTTTTTCTCCTGCTCCTTCTGGTTGGTCTCCACGGTGCGCACGATGGTCTGCTGCATCTCCTGCGCTGTCTGCTGGATGGTGGATTGCAGGTTTTCCATCAGGGCGGCGGTGCTCTGCTGCTGCTTTGCGTCAAACTCCCGGTTCACCCGCTGGCGCTGCTGGGCGGTGGTGCAGCTTTGCAGCTGCTGGGTGCGCTGGGTCTCCAACTGGCTCTGGTCGATACGGTAGTTGTCCACCACCTTGTTCACCGCCACGTCTATCTTGGCTTTGGCGGTGCTCTCAAACCGCTTCTGATCGGACAGCTTCAGGTCCCGGCCATACTCCTGCTTCGCCTGCTCCACCATGGGGGTGATGATCTCCTTGGTGATGCTCTTTTTCAGGGGTTCCAGATGCTCTTCTTTGGCAGGAACCGGGGCATCGGTCAGGTCTTGCAGGGCGGTGTCCAGCGCCGGGGTGCTTTCGTAGATCTTCGCCCCGAACACATCCGCTGCCTTGCCGATGACATAACCCTCGTCCAGGTCTACCTCGCCCTTGTCGTTCAGGGAGAGGTCTGCGCCGGTGTCCGGGGTGATCTGGATGGGCTTTGCCTTGGCTTCGCTGATGGGCTGGAAGTTTTGCAGAATGTCCAGCACCTCCTGCGGTGCACTGAACACGTTGGAAATGTTCTGGAACAGGAAGTTGCTCTGGAAACCCATCCGCACCACTTCCTTGGACTTGATCTTCCGGGGGATGCTGAGGACTTTTTCTGCATCCAGCGGGATCATCTCCCCTTCCTCGTCCTCGCCGATGACCGGGAAGAAGTTGAGCAGATTCTGGATGTGCGCCTTGCGCTCCTCGGTGTCGCCCTTGCCGCTGGCGGTGTCCTGTGAAAGGTCGTTGGCGAACTGCTCGTAGATCAGCAGAGTGCGGGCAGGGTCAAAATCGAACACATAGGCGTTCTCTTTGCGGCGGAAGGTGCCGTTTTCGTGGAAAAGGCAGGGGTTCTGGGCACGGAACGCCGCCTGCATATACAGCGCCGGGCTTTTCAGGTTGGAGAGCATCAGCACCGCCGACCACTCCGGAATGGTGACACCGGTGGTGAGCTGCCCCACCGACAGGGTGATGGTCTTTTCGTGATGGGCGATGGCGGCTTTTACCCGGTCAAAACTCTTCTGGTTCTCGTCCGTGTCGTCCAACTTGCCGTCACCGGCGGCTAGGATCACCTCATAGTCCCGGAATACCGGGTGCGCCTGCAGCTTTTTTGCCAGCGCTCTGGCGCTGTCCACCCGGTTCAGCAGCCAAAAGGTGTGCTTCAGTTCGGCACGCAGTTCCGGGGTGGAAAACGGAAATTTGTTCTGGGTGGTCATGGCATCCAGAAAGCGGTCCACCTCGGCCTCATGCTCAAAGCTGCCGCTGGGCTTCACCTTAAAGAACTCGTTCAGGTCAAAGGCAAATTCCTGCGTTTCGCCGTCGATCTCCACGCCCTGCTGAATTTCGTCCCGGATGATCTCGGACATCTGGTAGGTGTAGAGGTTGAGCATAGGGAGGTTTGCGTAGGGGTTCTGCTGCCCCGGTGCGCCCTGCCAGTTCCGCTTGGCGGCCTGCTCGTCGGCGTAGGTCCAGTTGAAGATGGCATCCCCGGCAAACTTATCGTTCGCCAGTGCCTTGAAGGGCGTGCCGGACAGGTGCAGCGTGAACTTGCGGCGGATGCGGTCAAAGGCAAGGTCGGTCTTGTAGGTGTCCACGCCTTCATGGGCTTCGTCGATGACCAGCACATCCCAGTTCAGCTCGGTCAGGTGGCGCAGCTTGTCGTACTCGCCGCCGAAATATTTCGAGCCTTTCATGTCCTGCAGGCTGACGAACTCAATGCGCTTATACAGTTTCTCGCCCTGTGCGGCGGCATCCAGATAGCCCTGCTCGTCCAGCACATGGGGCTGCCCGGCAAGGGCATCCACATGGCTGACGAACAGATAGCCGGACTCCCTGCCCAGAAAGCGCACATAGTCGCTGTACCAGCTGTTGGCGATGGCTGGGCGGTTGGTGACGATAAGCACCGTCTGTGCATCGACCTGCTTGCAGAAATCGTAGACAGAAAGCGTTTTGCCAAAGCGGGGCTTGGCGTTCCAGAGGTATTCCCCGCCGGGGTGACTCTGGTAATAGGTTTTAGTGTCGCGGACAGCCCTTGCCTGTTCTTCCCGCAGGGTGTAGGCGATGGCAGCATCCAGCTGCACACGACCCCGGTTCATGCGGAAATCCTGAAAATACCGCCGGGACTGCTGCCCATCCAGATGGAACCACTCGTTTTTGCGGTCGTTCTCCACGTTCAGCTTGCGGAGGTAGGCGTGGAAATCGTGGTCGGTGAACACCTCGCCGCTGCCGTCATCGTAGACGGCATTGCCCCGCCACTCCTCGTGGAACAGCACATCGGCGGTGTGGGTCTGCTGTTTCAGGCGTTTGTCCACCGATTGCTCGGTGTAGCCGATCTTCGTCCAACCGTTGTGCCGGGCAATTTCCGGGGTGGTATAGGCGTAGATCATGGGCACCACCTGCCGGGCAGTGCGCAGGGTTATGCCAGCCATTATGCCATCTCCTTTACATGGGTCTCGATAAATTCGATCTCGTCCGCAGTCAGGTCATACTTGCGGTAAAGCTGCCGGTCAATCTCCGCCACCGACTTGCTCCAATCAATGTCGGAATGGGCGGTAAAGTCTTGTAGGGGAACATATTTCCATTTTGGCGCCGGACAGTCCTGTGTGATTTTTAATACCCCAAGCATTGCCCTTGCAAATTTTGTTTTTACATACTTTGTTATTGCGATAGCTTCTTGTTCACTTTCGCATTTTCCAATAGACATAAATGTCTGCGTATGTCCTATGCCCGGTTCAGCAATTATCGGTGCTGAGAGAGTTTCGCCAAAAGCACCACTACCGTTTGCTTTGGAGATAAAAACCTTATAACTCCCAAAATTTTCAGGGACACGGACGTAATCTTTTCTAATCCATTTCTCTGTGCGCTTGCTTCCGTCCAGACCCAAAATCTTTATGTAAGAACTTCCGTCCTTCGGCATTTCAGAGAAGAACACAATATTATCGAGTTTACTTAAAACATTCGACTTGAAGTCGTATTTATGACCTTTACTTAGCAGAGACTCCACGCTTGAGTTCTCTTTGTGCATCGTTTCTGTGAAACGATACGATTCTGCTGCATAAATCGCCTTACTTAACGATACATAGTCTGTTTTTCCAATTTTACGAGCAATACTTCTTAGTTCATCGAACACAATAAAATGCTCAATCGCACCGTAATTCTTCACTTTGTCGCGGTATGTAATTACAACACCGCCCTTAATATCTGTGTTTGCAAAGATTTTTGAACTATCAGATTCATAATGCAAGACTGTCAAGTGCGGATCACTCAGCATCTTCTCATTCCATGCCTTCGGCGTAGAGCCAGCATTGAACAAAAACCGTGCAGGGTGAATCATTTCCACCTTATCTGCAATTTCATAAGACGCATCCAGAAATTTGTTATATACTGGCGGTGCAAACCCTTTGTTATCGCCAAGGGTTTCATCCTGATACGGCGGGTTTCCGATGACATAATCAAACTTCATGCTGGTACTCCCTTCCTGAATGGTTTCAAAGTTCTGGGTCGTTCCATGGCTGCCCTTGCGCCAGTTTTTCACTTTGCAGGATACCGTGGGCGGCTGCGGCTCTGCCGCCCCGAACATGGAAAAGAGGTCAAGCTGTTCTGCCTCCGGCTGAGGCTTGCCGCCGGGCACAGACAGGTGTAGGCCGTCCATCTGCCACAGGTTCCAGCTGATGATGTTGGCGATGGCTTGCAGTTCCTCTTTTGTGGGCTTGCGCTGCCAGCGGGCTTGCAAGTGCTCTGCATAGGTCAGCAGCAGGTTGACCCGCGCCAACAAAAGATTATCGCCCTGATACTCATAGCCGTAGGTGGACTGCACCGCATGGGTGGCATATTTGCGCCACTCTTCCTCTGTGGCGGCGTTCTCGCTTACCACCCGCAGCTTGCGGTCCAGAATGCCAATGCGCCGGGCTACCGGGATCATCTCACCGGTGGCGGCATCGTACCGGGACGCCAGAAAGGGGGCTTCGCCGCAGGTCACCTCCAAGCGGCGGCTCTGCACATACTGCACCCATGCCGGGGTCCTGCCCTTGCAAACCGGGAACTGCACTGGCGTTTCCACCGTCTGCCAGCCTTGGGGCAGCTCCACCGTGAACTGCCCGGCGCTCTCCTCTGCCCCCAGCCCACGGAACCAGTCGGCGTCCAGTGCGTTGTTCATCTTGTTGCAGACCCATGCGGGCGAGAATACTTCGCCTTTTTTGCGAGTGCGCTGCTGCTGGGTGTCGGTCTGCTTCATCATCCGGGGCAGCACCACCTCGTAGTGGGTCAGCCCGAGCTGCTGGGTGGTGATCTGAGATCTATCCGTCACCGGCTCGTACATTACCGTTTGCAGTTCCTCCGGCGGGTCGGTGGCCCAGATGATGTTTTTGCCGGTGGATTTATCTTTTAGTAGCGTATCCAGCACCGCCTGCACTTCCGGTGCGTGAAAGTCGATCAGTTGTTCCAACGGGGATTCCCTCGCTTTGCCTTAGCGTTGCGGCGGAAGTGATAATATTCTTAGCACTTTCAGCCTATACTAACAAGTATCTTATCACTTTCGAGGCAAATTAACAAGATTCTCGGCGTTTTTTACCAAAAGTGATATGAAACACCTATACTTATGGCAAAGAAAGGCGGGAAAAAGATGATTGGAGCACGATTAGCCGACCTGCGAGATTGGAATAACCAAACGCAGGAAGAACTCGCCAAAGCCCTTAATGTTGCAACCTCTACCATCCGCAGTTGGGAGCATGAAAAGAGTTCCCCAAACCACGAGATGTTGATTGCCATTTGCAGGTACTATGGCACCTCCGCCGACTACCTGCTGGGTCTGACCGACATCGACCCCTCGGACGAAGCCCGCAAACAGCGCCAGCGCCTGACCGAAGAAGAACAGAACGAGATGCACCGCTACGAAGAATATCTGTTGTGGAAACGCAAAAAATAAGCCGCCCAGCGAGACCGTAAGGTCGCTGGGCGGCTTATTTAAACCAAAATCAAAAGAATTTTGCAGGTACTTATGCTACTCATCATTGTCTTTAAGTCTGGAGATCACAAAAATCATTTGCTTCACGCTCCAAATAAAAAACACTATGCTCGTAATAACTGCTGAAATTTCAACGTCTGCAAGAATCCACTGTATTTTTTCTTCGAACTTTAGAATTATAATTCCTAAAGCAATAACTAACGACGTTATATTAGCTGTTATCCCGATAAAGGCTGCGCGGTATAAATTATCAAGATAATTGTAATCCCAAAGTCGTTTAATACGCTCTTTTTCAAGCGTTGAAATCAGAATACTTATGCCTGTGAATAGAAATCCGCCTATTGTTGCTGACATAGAAATGACGTTATAATGAAAGTCTTTATTACAACTTCCAAAATCCAACACGTTAAAATAAGGGCATTTAAGAACGATTGCCGAAACTCCAGCCGACACAACAACTGCTCCACCTAGTTTAACTATATTCTTCGCTTTTGTTGTCATTCGCTCACCTCCCTTTTTGAAT
>ERZ506918.214-NODE-214-length-26435-cov-8.342039_pt1 | contig 26435 bp, 29 predicted proteins | sample MGYA00513975_ERZ506918 | MGnify/ENA metagenome assembly ERZ506918 | reverse complement strand
GTGCTCTTCCGATCTGCGCACAAGCGCCAGCCGGGCTTTTTCTGCTTTTTTGCTCAGTCCGCATGCGCGGACAGGCGGCGCATCCACCTTCTCCTGCGGAAGACGGCCAGAGAGATGCCGAAGCGGAGGCATTCCTCCAGTGACAGCGCAAAGTACACATACGGCACCGGCAGCGCAAACACGAAGGCCGTCACGAGCCCCGCCGGAACACCGAAGCCCCACGTTCCGACAAGATCGATGGCCATGACGTACGCCGTCCGCCCGCCGCTGCGGAGGATCCCGCCGCCGAGGATCATATTGAGGACCTTGCATGGCGCGACCAGCGCATAGGCCGTGAGGATCTGCCGGGTCAGCCGCTTTACCCCGTCCTCCACCTGATAGATCTCCACATAGACACCGCTGAGCAGCACCACGAGCACGGACAGCAGCGCGGCCCCGGCAGCGCCGTAGACGAGCAGGCGCTTGCCCGCCGCATAGGCGGCGTCTTCGTCCCCGCTGCCAAGCCGCTTGCCGACGATCACGCCCGCCGCCTGTGACAGGCCGCACAGCGCGCCGATCACCAGCCCCTGCACGGGCGCGGTCAGCGTCATGGCCGCGCTGGCGTCCGTGCCCATGCGCCCGTAGATCGCGGCGTAGACGTTTTCGCCCAGGCTCCACGTCACCTCGCAGATCAGCAGCGGCAGCAGCATAGCCAGATACTGCCGTCCGCGCCCGCGCACGGGCGGCGTGCGCCTGCCGTCCGCCGCGGGAAGCGGCGGCGTCTTCCGGCAAAACAGGAGCATCAGCAGGAAATTGACCCACTGCGAGCCGATCGTTGCGATCGCCGCTCCGGTCGCGCCCATGGCGGCAAAGCCGCATTTCCCGAAGATCAGAATATCGTTCAGGACCGTATTCAAAAGCGCGGACGCAATGCCCGCGTACAGCGGCAGCCGCGGCTTTTCCGCGCAGCGGAACGCCGCGGCAAGCATTGTCGCCCCGGCCACGGGCAGATACGTCCCGGCGAGCAGGCGGAGGTAGTCCGCCGCCGTCTGCAGCGTCTGCGCATCCGCCGTATAGGCCCGCATGATCGCCCCGGGGCACAGCAGGCAGAGCGCGGTGAATGCCCCGGCCAGCCCGAACCCCAGCCAGAGATTCGTAAAAAAGCTCCGCCGGACCTCCGCGGGCGCGTTCTGCCCCAGATACTGCGAGATCATGATCCCGGCCACCGCGCCGATGGCGGCGATGACGACCGCGTAGATCGAGGCGAATTTCCCCGCCAGCCCGACGGCCGCCACGCTGACGGCGCCCAGCTGCCCAATCATGATCTGGTCGACCAGGCTGAACGACGACTGCAGCAGCGACTGCAGCGCCGCGGGGATCGCCAGTGTACAGACCGTTCTGAAAAAGCGCTTTTCTTCCTGCATCCCGGTCCCTCCGTTCGTTTTTCTTTCATTGTAACGACCGGATGTGCGGGACGCAAAGGTTAAGCGCGTAACTTTCGACAAAAATAAGATGTTTGATTTGTGCAGAATGCTTATTTCCGTATCCGCGTGCTGCCCCGCACCACAAGCGTGACCGGCAGGATGACCTCCTCCCCAACCGTCCGGCCCTCCCGCAGCGCCTGCAGCTTTTCCATGGCGATCCGCGCCCGGGCTGCGCCGTCCTGCCGGACCGTGGTCAGGGCCGGGCTGACCATCTCGCATACCGGCGTGTCGTCAAATCCCGCGACGGAGATCCCCTCCGGCACCGCGATCCCCTGCCCGCGCAGAAAGCTCATCAGGTCGATGGCGTAATGATCCGAGACCGCAAAAACCGCCGTCACGCCCCGCAGCCGCTCCAGCTGCTGCCCGTAATACGCCCACCATGCATCTTTTTGCATCGGGATCCGCAGCAGCTCCGCGTGTCCCGGCGCAAAGCCGCGGAAAAAGCCCTCGATCCGGTCGCGGTCGATGCCCGTCTCATTGTCGGACAGGCACAGCGCGCGCGTATGCCCCAGCGCCCGGAAGTGGCGGCCGACCTGCTCGCCGCCGCCAGAATTGTCGATGCTGAGGTTGACGATCCGCTCCGTCTGCCCGCAGATCCCGTCATATACCACGAATGGGATCCGCATGTGATTGCGGAGCGTCTGGTAGTCCTGCGCGCAGAAGCCGATCACAACGATCCCCTCCATGTTCCACATGGAGGCAAAGCGGAGGATCTGCCCGGCGTCCTTCGCTTTTTTCACCATCATGAACCGGCCGGTCTTTTCGATCTGCGTGGAAAGCTCGTTCAAAGATTCGGCGATAAAAAAATCGCTCAGCGTGCGCCCCTCATACTTTTCGTGGTCGTTGACAAACACGCCGATGATCCTCGAGTCGTTCTGTGCCAGGAGGATCCCCGCCATGTTGGGGATATACTCCCGCTCCTCCAGCAGCGCCGTCACGCGCTGGACCGTCGCGTCAGAGACCTTCTGCGTCTTCCCGTGGATCACGTTCGATACCGTCGCCGTGCTGAGCCCCAGCTCCTCCGCCAGATCACAGATCCGCACCCGCTGTTCCTCCATTCCCCTCTCCCCTTCCCGCAAAATCCTTCTCCCTCATTCTATCCCCCCTCCCCCACCAAGTCAAAGGTTATCCGCGGAACTCCACAAAAAGCCTGTTGCCCGTGCAGAAAGCTGTGCATCTTCCTATTGACAGGCGCGGGGGATTGCTGTATGATAGCTGGTACAAATTTGGTGAGTGCCGGGAGGCCGGGAACGGCGGACGGGGCTTACAGAGGAATACGGGCAGGATGCCAGACGCTCAGACGCAGTGCAGGCCGCAAAATGTGGGCCGTGCACTGCGTTTTTTGGCGTTTTCGGCGCTTCCGGAGACGAGAATGGGCTGGAGCTGCAGGGAGGAATGGGATATGGAGATCCGGCGATTGAATCAGAAGGACTACGCAGGCAGGAAATTTACCGCCCGCTACCAGACGAATGGCTATTACGAGATCTGTGCGTCCGAGCAGGGATTCCGGCTGGACTACCGGTTATTCCCGGCGCCGGTCGTACGGTCGTTCGACGACGTGTTTTTCGGCGAATGGCTGGAGGCCCCGGCGGCCTTCGGCGCGCGGATGATCGTGCTGGAGACGCAGTCGTGCAATGAGGCGGCGATCGCGTTTTACCGGAAGAACGGGTTCTCGGTCATCGGCTTTGATCTCTACGCCTACTCCAACACCGACCCGGAGCGGCACGAGGTCCGGATCGAGATGGGAAAGAAGCTGCATGGTCCGTCCGTGCGCTGAAACTCGCACAGAAAAAGGAGGAACTGGAAATATATGCATGGCATCATCAGGATTGATCACCTGAGCAAGCGCTTTGGGGAGGTACAGGCGGTACAGGACCTGAGCTTCCGCGTGAAGGAGGGAGAGCTGTTCGCCTTCCTCGGCGTCAACGGCGCGGGCAAATCCACCACCATCAACATCCTGTGCGGCCAGCTGGCCAAGGATGGCGGCAGCGTGGAAATTGACGGCGCGGATCCGGACCGCGACCCGGATCGGGTGCGGCGCGAGCTTGGCGTGGTGTTTCAGAATTCCGTACTGGACGGGGCGCTGAGCGTGCGGGACAACCTGCAGAGCCGGGCCGCGCTCTACGGCATCCGGGGCGCGGCATTCGCGAAGCGGCTGGCGGAGCTCGCGCAGCTGCTGGACTTCGGAGCCATCCTGGACCGCCCGGTCGGCAGACTCTCCGGCGGGCAGCGCAGGCGCATCGACATTGCGCGCGCCCTGCTCCACCGCCCGAAGATCCTGATCTTCGACGAGCCGACCACCGGCCTGGACCCGCAGACGCGGAGGCTGCTGTGGGACGTGGTGACGGAGCTGCGCCGGAAAGAAAAGCTGACGGTCTTTCTGACCACGCACTATATGGAGGAGGCCGCGGACGCCGACTACGTGATCCTGCTGGACAGCGGCCGGGTCGTCGGCGAGGGCACGCCGCTGGCACTGAAAAACACCTATGCCGGAGATCACATCACGCTGTACGGCGTGGAGGAAGCCGCCGTCCGGGCGCTCGGGCGCAAATATGCCCCGGTGCAGGGCGGCTGGCGCATCGAGGTGGAAAACACCGGCGAGGCGACGAAGCTGATCCTGGCGCAGCCCGCGCTGTTCACGGACTATGAGATCACCAAAGGAAATATGGACGATGTCTTCCTGGCCGCGACGGGCAAGAAGCTGCATGGAGGTGCGGAGGTATGACCGGACTTGGCGCGCTGATCCGGCGCAACTGCAAATTATTCTTCAAGGACAAGGGGATGTTCTTTACCTCGCTCATCACGCCGGTCATTCTGCTGGTGCTGTATGCGACGTTTCTGGCCAAGGTCTACCGGGATTCCTTTGCCGCCGCCATGCCCGCGGGCTTCGCGGTGGATGCGGCGCTGATCGACGGCACGGTGGGCGGGCAGCTCGTCTCGTCGCTGCTGGCGGTGTGCTGCGTGACGGTGGCGTTCTGCTCCAATCTGCTGATGGTGCAGGACAGGATCAGCGGGGCCCGGCGGGATCTGACCATGACCCCGGTCAGGCGATCGACGCTGGCGCTCGGCTATTTTGCGGCGAGCGCGCTGTCGACGCTGCTGATCTGCTACGCGGCGCTGGCGGTCTGCCTCGGGTATCTGGCTGTGACGGGGTGGTATCTGTCGGCCGCGGACGTGCTGCTGCTCGGGCTGGACGTGCTGCTCCTGTCGCTGTTCGGCACGGCGCTGTCTTCCATCGTCAACTGCAATCTCACGACGAACGGGCAGGCGTCGGCGGTGGGGACCATCGTCAGCGCGGGCTACGGCTTTCTCTGCGGCGCATACATGCCCATTTCCAACTTTGGCGAGGGACTGCAGAGGGTCCTATCCTTCCTCCCCGGCACATATGGGACGGCGCTGTTCCGCAACCACACGCTGCGCGGGGTGTATGCGGAGATGACGCGGACCGGCTTCCCGGCGGAAGTCGTGGAGCATATCAAGGACTCCATCGACTGCAATCTCTATTTCTTTGGCAGCAAGGTCAGCATTGGAGCGATGACCGGCGTGATGGCCGGGAGCGTAGCCGTGCTGATCGGGATCTATATTTTGATGAATCTTCTGAAAAAAACAGACTGAACCTACATAAGAGGAACGAAACATAAACGATATTCTTGATTTTATCCGGTCGGCTGCGCCCTGGGTGGCGATGGGGCTGGCCGTGGCGATCCTGGCTGTCCGCGGCGCGGTGAAGATCAAAAAGGGCGAGAAGCAGGACAGCAACTACGGGCTTGAGGGCATGTGCCTCGGCATGTGCTTCGGCACGGCCCTCGGGACCGCACTCGGCAGCAACACCGGTGTCGGCCTTTCTCTCGGCATGCTGCTCGGCCTGGCCATCGGCTCGTGCATCCCAAGGAACCGGAAGGCCGCGGACGAATGAAAAAGAAAGGAAACATGATGCATCTTACCTATGAACACAAGCCTGTGATGACTCTGATCGGGTTTTCGACCCTGATCCGGATGGAGGAGGGCTATACCCGGTGCCCGGAATTCTGGGATGTGGAATACAACCGGAAATACGCGCGCCTGTAGCAGACCGGACAGCCGGAAACGCCGGTGGAGCAGGCGCTGCTTGAAAACCGGATCGGGCGGTTCGCCATCTGTGAGCAGAAGGCAGACTGCTTCGAATACTGGATCGCCGGGCTTTACCGGGGCGGCGCGGTGCCGGAGGGGATGAAGCTCTACCGCTTCCCGGAAAGCGACTGGGCGGTATTCTCCGCAAAGGGCCCGCTCCCCGGCTCGCTGCAGGCGCTCAACACCTGCATCTGGCAGACCTGGTATCCGGCCGAGGGGCAGCAGGTCGTGGGGAACGGGGCCGCCGCGCTGCTGGGGCTTTTATAAGCGATGGCGCGGTGGGATCCGTGGCGGGGATGCCGGCGGTGCGGCACGCATTTTATCAAGGACGGCAGGGCCTATACACTGCAGACCCGGGACCTCTGCCGGCAGGCCCGGCTGGCCGGGATCAACTATACGTGTGAGGCAGGTGAAAAATCGCATGAACTTCAGGATCACAGATGACGGAAACGAACGCGACATCCATGAGATCCACGAGATGCTGAGGGACTACAACCTCCGGCACCGCGAGGCATCGGAAAATGTGCCGCTCGGCGTGTTTCTGGAAGACGAGACGGGCCGGAAGTTCGCCGGATTGACCGGTGAGACCTTCGGCAACTGGCTTTGCATCCGGTTCCTGTTCGTCGGCGAAGCGTTCCGGGGCCAGGGGCTCGGCAGCAGGCTGCTGGAGGCTGCGGAAAATGAGGCCCGGCAGCGCCGTTTGTGGACACCTTTTCCTTTCAGGCGCCCGCATTTTACGAAAAGCATGGATACCGGGAGGTTTTTACCCTCGAGGACTATCCGTACACCGAAAAACGGCATTATTATACGAAAGCGCTGTAACGGGGGTAAGCAGGAATGGAGCACAAAGCCAGTATTACCGCCCTGATGAGTTCATTCGGACGGGCGTTTCATGCAGAAAACGAAGAACATCCGGTTTTCGCGGATCATCTTGCCAGAGCGCTGATGACGGATGAAGAATATGCCGCTGTGCAGAGCGATATCCTTGGCGGCGAGCCGATGAAAACGGCGTTTTCCTATGGAGCGCTCGAAAAACTGCTGGAAAAACACGGGTTTCTGATCTACGAGCTGCTGACGCCGGATGATATCCAAAGGGACATCATCGACAGGGCGGGAGCAGAGCTGAAAGCCTTTGAGCATGTCAATGACTGTCTTGCGGTCAGGAAAAAACTCTGATCGGACGACGATGAAATACGGGGTGGAAGATGGAAATGAACTGCAAACACAAAAACCAACTGATCGGCTGCTGCGGGCTGGACTGCGAGGCCTGCGACGCCCGTATCGCAACACTCACAAACGATACCTCCCTGCGGGAGAAGACTGCCGCCCTGTGGACAAAGCTCAACGGGGTGCCGATCACGCCGGAGATGATCCACTGCACCGGCTGCCGCATAGACGGAGCCAAGACGCCGTTCTGCGACAAGCTCTGTCCGGTCCATCATTGCGTGAGGGAAAAGAGCCTTGATACCTGCGCGGACTGCGGGCAGATGGACAGCTGCCCGACGCTGGGGCGTATCGCCGCGAACAGCCCGTTCGTGCTGGACAACCTGCGGCGGCTGCGCGGGGGCGCGTAGATGCGGCGGTATATCGCCCTGCTGCGGGGCGTGAACATCAGCGGGAAGAACAAGGTGCCGATGGCGGAACTGAAGCTGGGCTTTGAATCGCTCGGGTTTTCGGACGTCCGGACCTGGCAGAACAGCGGGAACGTGGTCTTTTCCGGCGAGGAAACGGAGCCCGCGGCGCTGACCGGGCAGATCGAGGGCATGATCCAACGTCGGTTTGGCTTGGAGATCCCCGTTTTCGTCCTGCCGCAGGAGGAGCTTGCAGATACCCTGCGGCACGCGCCGGATTGGTGGGGAACGGAGGATCCGGACGGCGAATACCGTCCGGAAAATTGCCCGTTTGTAGAAACAAAAACATGTGAACAGAGGGTATTTATGATTACGATCTATGTCTATACGCACGATACGATGGCCGATTGGGAGATCGGGCATGTGACCGCAGAGCTGCATTCCGGCCGTTTTTTCAAGCAGGACGCACCGGAGGTATCGCTCAAAACAGTTGGCATCTCCAGGGAACCGGTCACGAGCATGGGCGGGCTGACGATCCTGCCGGACTGCGTGGTCGATGATATCGCGGTCAGCGAAGAAACCGTCCTGCTGCTGCCGGGCGGGAACACCTGGGACGATTCGAAGCACAGCGCCGTGATCAGGAAAGCGGCCGCGCTGCTCTCCGCTGGGGGCACGGTAGGCGCGATCTGCGGAGCGACGGCCGCACTGGCGCGTGCGGGCCTGCTTGACAATCGGCCGCACACGAGCAACGGCGCCGGTTTCCTGGAGATGTTCTGCCCCGGCTACAAGGGACAGCCGTATTTTGTGGACGCCCCGTCTGTCGCGGACGGGAATCTGATCACCGCGGGCGGCACGGGCGCGCTGCTGTGGGCAAAGCAGATCATCGGGCGTCTGGGTGTTTTCCGGCCCGATACGCTCGAAGCGTGGTACGCGTATTTCAGCACCGGCGAAGCGCAGCACTTTTTCGCGCTGATGCAGACGCTGCCTTCGGCCGCGCAATGATCCATGCCGGACCGAAACACGCAGAAAGGAGGGCCGCGGGGCCATGCCGTGTGATATCTTGACTGTAAACGATACGAAATACACTGTGCTCCGGCTGCTCGGGAAGGGAAAGGGCGGATATTCCTATCTGGTGACGGATGGGAGGGCGCAGTATGTGCTGAAGCAGATCCACCACGAGCCGTGCGACTACTATACCCTCGGCGACAAGCTGCAGTCGGAACTGCGCGACTATAAGACACTGCGAACGCTCGGCATCCCCATGCCGGAGCTGCTGGCGGCGGATGTGCAGCAGGAGCGCATTTTAAAGGAATACATCGCCGGGCCGACCGTCGCGGAGCTGCTCAAAGCGGGGCAGCCGGATCCCGGCTGGGTCGCGCAGGTGCAGGCCATGTGCACGCGTTTGTACCCGGCGGGGCTGAACATCGACTACTACCCCACCAATTTCGTCCCGCGGGACGGGACGCTTTACTACATCGACTACGAGTGCAGCGCCTATATGGAGCCGTGGGACTTCGAGCACTGGGGTCTGCCGGTCTGGACGGCGCAGGCGGCGGAAAGGACGGAGGACGCATGAAAGTTCCATGGGAGGACAAGCTCCCCTGTGCGGCGCTGGCGCTGCTCGTGCTGGCGGTATTCTACGGCACTTATTTTGCCAAGATGCTCGCGCAGAAGCGGCGCGGCATCCAGACCCGGCAGATCGGACGCAGAAGGGAAAAAGACATCCACACCGTCGAGGTACTGATGAGCATGGCCACGCTGGGCGCGCCCATTGCGCAGCTGCTCTCCATCGCTTTCGGCTGGAGCCACCTTCCCGCGAACGCGCGGTTCACCGGCTTCTGCATCGGGATGCTGGGCGACGTCATCTTTTTGCTGTCGGTCCTTTGCATGAAGGACAGCTGGCGGGCGGGGATCCCCGACAAGGACAAGACGGAGCTGGTCACCACCGGCATTTACCGTTTCAGCCGCAACCCGGCGTTCCTCGGCTTTGATCTCATGTACATCGGCGTCCTGCTGCTGTACGGAAACCTGCTGACGCTCGGCTTTTCTCTGTTCGCCATGATGATGCTCCATTTGCAGATTTTACAGGAAGAGCGGTTTCTGGCAAGCACCTTCGGCGAGCCCTACCGGGAATACTGCCGCCGGGTCTTTCGATATTTGGGACGAAGAAAGGAACATAAACGAAGCTACTGAAAAGGATCATCTCCATATTCCTTATCCTGCTGCTGATCGACCCGCTGTATCTGAGCGCGCTTTGCGGTCTGTTCGGCGGCGGGGATATGAACGGCATCGCCCTGCTGTGCCCGGAGTGGGCCGTGCGGTGCCTGTCCGGCGTGCTGCTGATCGCAAACGCACTGGTATTCTGGAGGCGGATTTTGCCAGTCTACCGGCAGTCGTTTTCCGAAAGAAGGACGGCTTGACAGATCGGGCGGGATGGGTTAGACTGAGAAAAACGCGCCGTATGGCGCATTTCTGGAGGATAACATGGAATTTGAACGGGTCGTGGGGAACAAAAAGGACTATCTTCCCCTGCTGCTGCTCGCCGATGAGCAGGAGGATATGATCGACCGGTACTTGGGCAAGGGCGAGATGTATCTTGCGAAGGACCCGGAGGTCGTGGGCGAGTGCGTGGTCTGCAAGGTCGATGACGAGGTCTACGAGATCAAGAACATCGCGACGGACCCGGCGCTGCACGGCAAGGGGTACGGCCGGGCGCTGATCGAATACGTGATGGAGCAGTACCGCGGGAAGGGGCACACCATGCTCGTCGGCACGGGTGACAGCCCGCTGACCGTGCCGTTTTACCAGCGCTGCGGGTTCACGGAGCACCACCGCGTCAAAAATTTCTTTCTGGACAACTACGATCATCCCATCGTGGAATGCGGCGTGACGCTCTGCGATATGGTCTATCTGAGCCGCCCGCTCTGAGCCGCGGCTGCAAAAAACATTCCCCGCCGCAGCGTTTGAAACGCTGCGGCGGGGGTCTTTTGTTTTTCAGAGCTGCGGCGCGGTGAGCTCGGAGAGGTAGGGACCGTAGTCGTTCTGCAGGTGCTCGCGCATGCGCTGGGCGGCCAGCGCGCCGTCGCGGTGGGCGATGGCTTCGGCGATGGCTGCATGCTCGTGGATGCCGCTGCGGTAGACCTCCAGCGTCAGCGACTCGAGCACGCGCATGCTGCGCATCTGGCTCGCGGCGGAGACATAGAATCCATACAGGACGCGGTTGTGCGCCAGCTGGGCCAGCGACAGATGGAACTGGTGGCCGACGGACATGAGCTCGAACCGGGTCTGGCCGCGCTTCATGCGGTCCAGAATGGCAAACAGCCCGCGGATCTCCTCCTCCGTCGCGGCCTGCGCGGCCATCTGCGCCAGCTGTGGCTCGAGAATATAGCGCGCCTGCACCAGCTCGCGCAGCGCAGCGGGGTCGGCCATGATCCCGGCCAGCGCCTGCGTCTGCAGCAGCGTCGGCGCCCGCTCGGACACGAACGTGCCGGAGCCGGCGCGCGAGCGCAGGAAGCCCGCGATCTGCAGGCTCTTGACGGCCTCGCGGATGGTGCAGCGGCTGACGTCAAAGAGCTTTGCCAGCTCGACCTCCGGCGGGATCTTCGTGCCGGGCGCCCAGGTCTCCGTGCGGATGTGGTCGAGCATGCGCTCGGTCACGTCCTCGTAGAGCTTGGTCCGCTGGATCGTCTCGCTCATTCGCCCATCATGTCAAACACGGGCGGCTGCGCGCCTGCCGCGTGCAGCTTTTCCAGCAGCACGCCCGCCAGCGCGACGTCCAGCATGCCGGTGCCGATGATCTGCGCGTAGATGCGGTGGTTCGGGTCGGTGCGGCCGGGCATCTTCCCTGCCAGCACGTCGGGCACGATGATATCGAAGGAGTCGGCCGTGATCTCGCCCATCTCCGCCAGCTCCTTGACGTTGCCGCGGTGCAGCGACTGGCCGACCTGGTCGACGGCGATGCGGTCCGCCTTGCGGACGACGTCGAACGAGGTCTCGCGGAACGAGCCCATCGTCATGACCAGCGCGCCGGGCTTGACCCACGGCTCTTCGACCAGATCCGCGTTGGCGTTGGTGACGGTGATGATGACATCGGAGCCGCGGCAGCCCTCTTCGTTGCTCTTGCACTTGACGAAGCGGAACGGGGCGTCCGGGAAGCGGGCGATGAAGCGGTCCATGGCGGCCTCGGAGATATCGCAGACGCGGATCTCCTTCATATCGAGGACCTTGGACATGCAAAGAAGGCTCATGTAGCCCTGCAGGCCGGTGCCGATGATGGTGACGACGTCGGTCTTCGCGGCGAGCAGGCGGGCCATGACGGCGGGCTGCGCGCCGGTGCGCAGGTCATTGATATGGTCGCCGGAGATCAGCGCGCGCAGGATGCCGGTCTTCGAGTCGGTGATCAGGACGTTGGCCTTGATGTACGGCAGGCCGAGCGCCTTGTTGCCGTCATAGCCGCCGACGACCTTGATGCCGGCGACATCCATGGGGCCGATGTAGGCGGGCATGGAGTTGAACCAGCCGGCGACGCCGAGCTCGGACATATCCGTCGTGATCTTGTTGGGCATGATGACTCTGCCCTCGCCGTACCATTTCCAGGTCTTTTCCACGCAGTCGATCGCGTCTTCCACGGTCAGGTATTGCTTTGCGGTCTTTTCGTCGATGATCCATGCTTTCTGTTCCATACCAGCAGTCCTCCGTAAACTGTTTTCTGTTTGTTTTTAGTTGGATCCTTGGATTCGGACGCGGAATTGTCAGACAATTCCCTCTGTTCGTATGATACGGGCGGGAAGCGGCGAAGTCAATACGCAGATCAGCCCGTTTTGCAGGGTGATCGCGGGGCGCGGCAGCCCGGGAGCTGCAAAAAGTCCGCACTGCCGGAGCTTCGGCAGTGCGGCCTGGGGTCATGTTTCGGGTCCGGCGTCACTCAGCTGGCCGGAGGTCTCCAGCTCGCGGCGGTATTTTGCCTCCGCGTGGAACGCGGGCAGGAGGAACAGCGCGTCGACAGCCGCGATGACGGCCAGGACGATCAGGATGCGGGTATAGGAGCCCGTGGCGTCGAAGCTGAAGTTCACCAGCGGCGAAGACAGCAGCCCGCCGACCGACAGCATGGCCATCATGATGCCGAGCGTCGTATTGTAGGCGCTGCGGCCGAAGATCTCCGCGGCCAGCAGCGGCTGGATGAACCCGTTGAGGCAGACGGACACCGACAGCAGCACGACCGCGATGACGGCCTGCCACTCGTTTTTCACGAGCGTCAGCACCACGATGCCGGAGAAGGTGAACAGGACACAGAGCAGCGTGGAGAAGTGCGCGCCGAAGCGGTCGGCCAGCATGCCGAGGACGATCTTGTCGACGGCCAGCAGCACCAGCATCAGGCTCAGCATCTTCGCCGCGTAGGCCGCGGAGAGCCCGCGGTCCTGCAGGTGGGGCACGACGGCGCTGTAGACGCCGTTGGAGGCGATGGTCGCGAGCATCATGCCGATCATGGTCAGGTAGAAATACGGCTTTTTCAGCAGCACCTGCATGGGCACGCCCGCCCAGGGGGCGGCGACCTTTTTGGGCTTATGCGCCGCGCCGCGGCGCTCGGGGTCGTGATAGGGCTGCAGGCCAAGCTCCTCCGGCCGGTCCTTCATGACGAAGAAGATCATGACCGCCACGGCCGCGAGCAGCCCCGCCGCAAACAGCAGCGACGTGCGCCAGCCGGCCGATTCCATAATGCCCGAGAGCACCAGGCTCAAAGCCGAACCGCCGACGCCGCTGGCCGCCATGACGATGCCGGTCACCACGCCCAGGTGGCTCTGGAACCAGTTGCCGAGCATCCGGGACAGGGCCGCCGTACTGATAAAATATTCGCCGACGCCGTAGATCAGCGCGCCGAGAAACAGCGGGACGGCATTGCGTGCCGTGCCGTAGCCCACGTAGGACGCGGCGACGAGCAGGACCAGCAGGACCGTCGGCCGCCGGTAGCCGAAACGCTGATAGAGCCGGCCCATAAACAGATTGCAGAAGGCGGACGCGATATAGCGGACCGTGATCCCCATGGAATACAGGCCGCGCGAGATGCCGAGGCCCGTCGTGATGGGGATGACGTACAGCGAGTAGAGGTTGTTCGTCAGGCCGACGATCACGCCGACAGAGAGAAAGGCTCCGATGACAATGCTCAGATAGCGAAGCTGCCCGTTTCGCTCTTTCATGATGCGTTTCCTCCGCAAAATCATTCAATTTTTCCAAATTCCAGTCAGCGTTCCTGTCATGCAGTCAGCTGACGCACCTAGACTATAGCATGCCGCGGCCGAAAATGCTACGCAAAAAGCGGTTTTCCGCTCTCTTTTGCAGAAAAAGAAGCAGACTGTTTTCCAGACAGCTTTTTCAAATGCGCCAAAAATGAAGGCTTCAATTTAGTAAATCGTCCAAAATTGGCTGAATCGGTCAAAATTATTTGACAAGCTGACGCAAACGTGCTAATTTCAGTATATACCAACTACGGCTGGAAGGAGTTTTGGCTGGCTGTTATGAAGAAGTATTTACTCGGGATCGACGTCGGCACGACCGGCACAAAGACGCTGCTGTTCCGCGCGGACGGCCAGCTGATCGGCCACGCCTATGAGGCCTATCCGCTCCTGACGCCGCAGGTCGGCTGGAGCGAGCAGCGGGCGGAGGACTGGTGGCAGGCGGTCGTCCATACGGTGCGGCAGGTCTGCGAAGATCCGGACGTGGCAAAGAACGTCGCCGGCATCTCCCTTTCCCTGCAGGGCGGCACCTTCGTCCCCACGGATGCAGGCGGCCGGGCGCTGCGCCCCGCCATCGTCTGGAACGACGAGCGCACGGCGAAAGAACGCGAAGCGTTTCTGCGCGAGGTCGGCACCGACGAGGATATGTATCAGAAGACCGGCTGGCATCTGGGTCTCGGCCTTCTGGCGCAGGAGATCCGCTGGATGAAGGACAACGAGCCGGAGCTTTTCCAGAAGACCGCGATGTTCCTCTCCGTGCCCAGCTACATTTCTTATCGTATGACAGGCGTTGCCGCCTGTGATCTTTCCGACGCCGGCATCGACCAGCTCGCAGACATCCGCCGCGGGGCATACGACGAGGCGCTGCTCGCCTACGCCGGGATCTCGGCGGAGCAGCTGCCGAAGCTCGTCCGCTCCGGTGACCGGATCGGTCAGCTCACGCCGCAGGCCGCGCAGGCACTCGGCCTCACGACCGACTGCGTGCTCGTCGCGGGCGCGCATGACCAGTACGTCGTCGCGCTCGGCGCGGGCGCGGTCCGGCCCGGCGATATCCTGATCGGCTCCGGCACCTGCTGGGTCATCACGGCCATCGGCGATGCACCTGATTTTTCCTCCGGCCTGTCGCAGTCCGTTGCGGCGGTGCCGGGCTTATGGGGATCGCTGCGATCTCTCTCCTCCGGCGGTGTCTGCCTCGACTGGCTGCGGAAATTCGTGGCCGTCGGATCTGACGGCGAGCCCGTCGGCTACGAAACGCTCAACCGCGAAGCGGCTTCGCGCCGCGCGGCCGACGACGGCCTGTTCTTCGTGCCCTTCCAGGGCTACGCGGGCCAGAAGCGTTTCTCCAAAGCGTCCTTTATCGGCATGGATCTGTCCCATGACCGGTTCCATATGGCCCGTGCGATCATGGAGGGCATCGTCTTCCAGGTCGTCTGGATGATGGAAGCGTTCAGAAGCAAGCCGTCTTCGGACGGACTGAAGCTCGCAGGAGGCGCTTCCAAAAGCCCGCTGTGGTGTCAGATCACCGCGGACATCTCCGGACTGCCTGTCAGGGTGCCCGCTGTGGCTGACCTCGCCTGTGTCGGCGCGGCGATCCTCGCGGGCGTTGGGACCGGCATCTATCAGAATGCCGAAGAGGGATACAAACACCTGGCAATTGACGAGCGCGTCATTATGCCCGACCCGGAGCGCAGCGCGGAATACCGCAGGCTCCTGCCGGCATATAAACGCAGCGTACAGGCGCTGGGCGACGTCTACGGTCTGTAAGACTGCGAGCAGAAAATTTTCAAGGAGGAAATGAAGAAACATGAAAAAAACGATTGCTCTGTTACTGGCTGTCCTCATGATTCTCAGCATGGTCGCATGCGCGGCCAACACCCCCGCAAAAACCGAAGAGCCCGCGACTACGCAAACCGAAACCACCACCCCCGATACCACTGAAACCGAAGAACCCGCGGCGACGGAAGAGCCCGCCACGGAAGAGCATGAACCCGCCACCCTCGAGGTCTTCCTCGCGCAGGTCGACTGGGCCGATGCATGGGATGAGCTCGAAGCCCGCTTCGAAGAGCAGCATCCGTGGATCAGCATCGAGCACGTCGGTCTCGGCGCCGATGCAGACTTCCTGCAGCAGCGTCTGGCGGCCAACGACCTGCCCGACGCCATCCAGCTCAACAACGGCGTCATGATGAACGCCATGGTCGAGCAGAACCTGCTGACCGACCTCACCAACTGGGAATGCGCCAAGGTCATGCCGAAGGCTTACGCCGACGCTTACACCTTTGACGGCAAGCTCGTCGGTATGTGCCAGGGCGCCGCGTTCTCCACGATGTTCTACAACATGGACATCCTGAACGAGGCCGGCTGGGATACCGTCCCGACCTGCTGGGATGAGTTGATCCAGTGCTGCAAGGACATCAAGGAAAAGACCGGCGTTGCGCCTCTGGTCACTGCCGCCGGCAAACACACCACCTGCTGGATGATCTATGAGCTGATCCTGGCCAACGTGGCCGGCGAAGAGCTCGGCAACTACGAGGATGATTTCAAGAACGGCACGTTCGACTTCACCAAGTATCCCGAAGCGACCGCCCGCCTGCAGGAGATCGCCCCGTACTTCCTCGAGGGCACCGCTTCCGCTCTGGAAGAAGATGCTGCTACCTACATGTCTGACGGTCTGGCCGCGATGTGCCTCGCCGGCAACTGGAACGGCGGCATGATCCTCGGCAGCCTGGAAAACGGCGCGGCTTCCCTGCCCCCGTTCGGCGCTGCCGGTGAGCTCCCGTACATCTCCACCTCTCCCGAGGACGCATTCTGCGTCACCGAGAACCCGGACCGCACGCCTGCTGAGCAGGAAGCTCTGGAGATCTTCTTCAACTGGCTGTTTGAAGGCGAGAACTTCCAGCTGATCCAGAACGCCCGCGGCACTGTCCCCGTCATCACTTCCATGACCGAGGATCAGATCGTTCTGCCCGATGCTATGATCCCCGTTGCTGCTGAAATGGGCTCCGCTCCGTTCGTCCTCATGGGCTTCAACCTCTACAGCGCCGAATTCAAGGATGCTGTCATGGCGAAGATTCAGGGCGTTCTGACCGGCGACAACACTGCGGAAGACGCCGTTGCCACCATGTGGTCTATCGAGCAGGCTTCCCCCCTCAACAAATAATCGAAAGCTCTGACCCGGCCGCTCCGGCGGCCGACGCAGAGGTTTCCCCTGTGTCCCGATTCTGCCCGGCCCATGCGTTTTGCATGGGCCGGCTCCGGGGAGGTTCCTGCCCTCCTCCGGAGCTGCGCAGAGCGTTTTTTCCTGCATTCAACCCATTCGCGTTACCCAACGTAACCCAGAGAAAAGAGGGATCCTATGAAACGTTCTTCCCGCGCTGGACGGCTCACGCAGCTTGAGCGCAATCAGCGGACCACCGGTATCTTCTTTATCCTGCCTTCGCTGGTGCTCTGCGCGATCTTTATGGTCGTTCCCCTGATCAATGTCATCCGCTACAGTCTCACCGACTGGGACGGACTTTCCAAGACCTACAACTTCGTCGGCCTGTACAACTACATGCACCTGCATGAGATCGAGGGCTTCGGCGAAATGATGCTCGCCACCGTGACCTTCGCCATCGGCGTGACCGCGATCACCATCATCGTCTCGTTCCTGGCGGCGCTCGCGCTCGATAAGCGCGGCAGAGACCGTCTGCCCCGCGGGCTGATGCGCGCGCTGTGGTTCTTCCCGGCGCTGCTGTCCGGCGCGGTCGTCGGCATTCTGTGGCGCATCATGTACAACTACAACAACGGCGTTATCAACAAGATCATTACTTCCGCGGGCCTGCCGGCCGTCAACTGGCTGGAGACGCGCGGCGTTACGAATATTGCCATCATCATCGGCGCGGCCTGGGTCCAGATCGGCCTTTGCGTGGTGGTCTTCCTGGCCGGCTTGCAGTCGATCCCACAGGAAATGTATGAGGCCGCTTCCATCGACGGCGCGACCCCCTCGCAGCAGCTGAAAAACATCACAATCCCGATGATGGCCTCCTCCATCACGATCAACGTCATCACCACCACGATCGCGGCGTTCAAGGCCTACGAGCTGCCGTATCTGATCTCGAAGGGTCTGCCCGGCCATTCGACGCTCTTGATCACACAGAGAATTTTCTTCTTCGGCTTCCAGGCGTTCGACTACGGACGCGGCTCCGCGCTGTCGGTCGTGCTGCTGCTCATCATCGCGCTGATCTCTCTCGTTCAGCTCGTCGTGCTTCGTAAGAGGGAGGATATTTTCTGATGAAAAAACAAAAGAAACTCCACTCGTTTATCGAAGAGCTGGTGCTCGCTTTGTGCACGATCATCATGCTGGTGCCGATCTACTATCTGGTGCTCGGCGCATTCAAGGACCGCAAGGATATCATCAAATATCCGCTGCTCCTGACAAAAGAGCTGTTCACGCTCGAAAACTTCCCCTACGTCATCAACAAGATGAAATACTGGCAGGCGCTGGCGAACACGGTCACCATCACGCTCGCGTCGCTGGTCATCGTCATCATCTGCGCGTCGCTGGCCGGCTTTGCCATCGCCCGGATCCGCAGCAAGCTTTTCCGCGGCTACTACAGCGTGCTCGTCACGCTGATGGTCATCCCGTTCATCGGCTGTCTGCTCCCGCTGACCGTACAGGCCACGCGCCTTGGCACCTACGACTCCATCTGGGGCTGTATCCTGATCCAGTCGGCGTGGAACATGCCGTTTGCGACGTTTTTGTTCGCGGGCTTCATGCAGAGCCTGCCGCGCGAATTGGAGGAAGCGGCCTACATTGACGGGTGTACGACGCTGGGCGTCTACTCCCGCGTGTTCCTGCCGCTGCTGACCCCGGTCACCGCGACCTGCGCCATCCGCTGCGGCGTCGGCATCTGGAACGACTATCTGGTCTGCCGCTCCCTGCTGAACGAAAACAAGAACCCGACGCTGATGGTCGGTATCAACGGCTTCTTCGGCGCGCGCGCCATGGAATTCGGCTATGCCTTTGCCGGTATCATCCTGGTCAGCCTGCCGATGATCATACTGTTCCTCTGCCTGCAGAAATACTTCATCAAGGGTATCGCTGCCGGCGCCGTCAAGGGCTGATATCCAGCCTTCCCGCACAAAAAGGAGAATGCACCCATGTCTTTATTCGAAGTAAAACCCTACGACCGCGAAGTCTACGAGAAGGAACTGAAGGATTTTCTGCCGCAGAAGATCCTGGACGTGCATACGCACGTCTATCTGAAGGAATTCTTCCCGCCGAAGCCCCTCGCCCCGGGCGAGGTCAAGCGCACGGTCACCTGGCCGAGCCTTGTGGCGGCGGACGATTCCATTGAGGATCTGCAGGAGACCTACCGGCTGATGCTGCCGGGCAAGGACGTCACCGCCCTCATGTTCTCCAACTCCGGCCGCAGCCAGCAGGCCAACGACTACGTGGCCGACGCCTCCCGCCGGTCCGGCTTCCCGGCGCTGTATTTCAGCGCGCCGGAGGAATCCCCGGAAGAGGTGGAGCGGCAGATCCGCAAGGGCGGCTTCCTCGGGATCAAGGGATATCTGAGCCTTTCCCCCAAGTATATCCCCGAGGCGGAGATCCGCATCTTTGACTTCTTCCCGAAGGCGCAGCTGAAGAAGATGGACGAGATGGGCGCGATCGTGATGCTCCACATCCCGCGCAACGGGCGGCTGAAGGACCCCGTCAATCTCGCGCAGATCATGGAGATCAAGCAGGAGTTCCCGAACATTCGCCTGATCATCGCGCACATCGGCCGGGCTTACACGAAAGAAGACGTCGGCAATGCCTTTGAAACGCTCGACCAGGCGCCGGATCTCATGTATGACTTCTGCGCCAACTGCTGCGAGTACGCCATCACGGAGGTCATCCGCCACGCGGGCGTCAAGCACGTCATGTACGGCACGGACATGCCCATCCTGCGCATGCGCACCCGCCGCATCGAGGAAAACGGCACCTACATCAACCTCGTTCCCCCCGGACTCTACGGTGACCCGAAGCAGGACAAGCACCTGCGTGAGGTCTCGGCGGAGGAGGCGGAGAAGATCACGTTCTTCCTGTATGAGGAGCTGCTGGCGTTCAAGCGCGCAGCCAAGACGCTGGGGCTTTCCCGTCAGGACATCGAAGATATCATGTACAACAACGCGCACGACCTGATCGAAGGCGCACGCAAGTCTATCTACGGCTGAGGCCGGGAGGTCAAACAGTTTTATGGCTTTATTTGAAGTCACGCCGTATGATCGCAGGATCTACGAAGAAGAGCTGAAGGATTTTCTGCCGCAGAAGATCCTCGACGTGCACACGCACGTCTGGCTGGACAAGTATCTTGACCACAAGCCCCTCGCCCCGGGCGAGGTGAAGCGGACGGTCACGTGGCCGAGCCTCGTTGCGCTCGACAACTCCATTGAGAACCTGCAGGAGACCTACCGGCTGATGCTGCCGGGCAAGGACGTCACCGCGCTCATGTTCACCAGCCGCGGCGCGTGGGACAAGAACAACGCCTACGTGGCCGAGTGCTCCCGCAGGACCGGCTTCCCCGCGCTCTACTACAGCCGCCCGGAGCAGTCTCCGGAGGAGCTGGAGCAGGAGATCCGCAAGGGCGGGTTCCTGGGGCTCAAGTCCTATCTGAGCCTGTCCCCCAAGTACCTGCCGGAGGCGGAGATCCGCATCTTTGACTTCTTCCCGAAGGCGCAGCTGAAAAAGATGGACGAGCTGGGCGCGATCGTGATGCTGCACATCCCGCGCAACGGACGGCTGAAGGACCCCGTCAATCTCGCGCAGATTATGGAGATCAAGCAGGAGTTCCCGAACATCCGCCTGATCATCGCGCACATCGGCCGGGCCTACACCAGGGAAGACGTCGGCAACGCTTTCGAGACGCTCGACAAGGCGCCGGATCTCATGTACGATTTCTGCGCCAACTGCTGCGAATATGCCATCACCGAGGTCCTGCGCCATGCAGGCCCGAAGCACGTCATGTACGGCACGGACATGCCCATCCTGCGCATGCGGACGCACCGCATCGAGGAAAACGGCACCTACATCAACCTTGTTCCCCCCGGCCTCTACGGCGACCCGAAGCAGGACCGTCACCTGCGCGAGGTATCCGCGGAGGAGGCGGAGAAGATCACCTTCTTCCTGTATGAAGAGCTGCTGGCGTTCAAGCGGGCGTGCAAGACGCTGGGCCTGACGAAGCAGGACGTGGAAGACATCATGTACAACAATGCGCATGACCTGATCGAGGGCGCGCGCAAATCCATTTACGGTTAAAGACTGGAGAGCGAACGATATGAAAAAGATCAAAGTCGGCTATCTGCCTCTGTACATCAAGCTGTATGACGATTCCAACCCGCATTACCGCGACCCGATGGTCGATTACATGCACATGCTCATCAAGATGCTCGAAAGCCAGGGCCTCGAGGTCGTTCTGGCGGACGAGGTCTGCCGCATCAAGCCGGAGTTCGACCGGGCGGCGAAAAAGTTCAACGACGCCGGCGTCTCCGCCGTCATCACGCAGCATCTGGCCTACTCCCCTTCCCTGGAGTCCATTGAGGCGCTGCTGAGCCTTGACGCGCCGATCATCGTCTTCGACACCACGCCCGACTATCAGCTGCTGAAGGTCTCCAACTACAAGGGCTGCATCAGCGCCAACCACGGTATCCACGGCGTGCAGGATATGTGCAACCTGCTCAAGCGGAACGGCAAGCCGTATTATCTCTGCGTCGGCCATGCGCTGCACAGCGAGGTCGTCTCCGAGGTCGTGGGCATGTGCCGCGCGGCTGCGGTCAAGAAGGCGTTCCAGACCGAGAAGGTCGGCTCCGTCGGCGGCTCGTTCACCGGCATGGGCGACTTCCTCGTCTCCGACGAGCGCTATAAGAACGACATCGGCGTCGAGGTCCAGTATATGACCACCGAGGTCGTGAAGGAGTATCTGCCGAAGGTCACCGAGGAGGAGATCGACGCGGAGCTCGCGTACGACGCAGCGCATTACGATTCCGACATCACCTTCCAGGCCGAATACCGCGAAGCCACCCGCTCCGGCCTTGCCGTCCGGAAGTGGATGCAGGACAACGGCCTGCACGCCGCGACGGTCAACTTCCTCACGCTCGATATCTGCGGTCTGCCGAAGATGCCGTTCATCGAGTGCTGCAAGATCATGGAGCGCGGGCAGGGCTACGCCGGTGAGGGCGACGTGCTGACGGCCGGTCTGGTCGGCGCGCTGCTGCAGGTCTATCCCAACACGACCTTTACCGAGATGTTCTGCCCGGATTGGGAGCAGGACGTCATCCTCCTGAGCCACATGGGCGAAAGCAACCCGAAGCTGGCGCAGTGGAAGCCGCTCATCAGCGACTGCCCGTTCAACTACAACTCCTGCGGCGACACCACCGCCATGTACAACTGCCTGCGCAAGGGCAAGGCCGTGTATGTCAACCTCGCACCCATGCAGGACCACTTCACCCTCATCGTCTCCGACGTGGAGATGCTGGACGAGGGTCTCGAGCGCGGCGCTTACCGCCACAGCACGCAGGGCTGGATGAAGCCGTGCAAGCCGCTGCCGCAGTTCCTGAAGGAATTCTCCCTGGCCGGCGGCACGCACCATTCCGCCCTGGTCTACGACGCCAACATCGAAGAGATCAAGGCGTTCGGCACCATGATGGGCTTCGAGGTCATCGAGATCAAATAATGCATGCGCGTTCAGGCCCGGCGCATCCGGGTCTGAACGCGCATGTCCGGAAGAGGACAAGGCATGAACGTTGAACTTCTCAAGCAATTAGGAAATATCGGCCAGATCGCCGGGATCCGCGAATCGCGGCTGCTGCGCGGCCGCGGCGAGGGCATTGCCATCGCGGAATTCTACAACGCGGCGGGTCTGCGCTTTACGGTCGTTCCGGACCGGTGCATGGATCTGTTCGATCTGAGCTACAAAGGCGTCAATCTGGGCTTCCAGAGCAAAAACGGCCTGACCTCGCCGCAGGCCTTCTGCCCGTCGGACGGGGAATTCTCCGAGCAGTGGCCGGGCGGCATGCTCGTGACCTGCGGTCTCGGCAATGTCGGCGGCCACGCCACGAACGGCGGCCAGTTCCCCACGCACGGCCGCATCTCCCACGTCCCGGCGCAGAATTTCGGCACCGAGACCTACTGGGACGGCGAGCGGTATCTGCTGCGCGCCCGCGGCGAGGTGCACCAGACGAAGATGTACAGCCGGCACCTGTCCATCCGCCGCACCATTGAGACGGAGCTGAACAGCCGCGTCATCCGCCTGCACGACGTGCTCACGAATTTTGAGGCCGAGGACGAGCCGTATATGCTGCTCTACCACTTCAACTTCGGCTATCCCCTGCTGCAGGCCGATACGCTGGTCGAAGCTTCGAAGGCGGAACGCACGCCGATGAACGAGCTTTCGACGGACTATCATCACATGATGGCCCCGGTCGACGGCCGCGGCGAGGAGCTATACTTCCGCACGAACCTCGGCAGCCGCGCCTGCGGCGTGGTGTACAACGAGCGGCTGGAGCTCGGCGCGTACGTCGCGTTCGACACGGCGAATCTGCCCAACATGGTGCAGTGGAAGATGATGAAATCGCACGACTATGTGCTGGCGCTCGAGCCGTGCAACACGTTCGGCATCAACCGCGACGAGGCCGCGAAGGAGGGCAAGCTCGCCGTCCTGCCCGCGTACTCGAGTGTAGAGAATCATCTGGAGCTCGGCGTGCTGGACGGGCTGACGGAAATCCGGAGCTTCCTGCGCCAGCTGTAAGGGATCCCTGCTATGAATGATTTTGACCTGTCCGCCTTTCTCGCGGACCTGCGCACGCTGTGCGCCATCGACAGCGGCCATTTCAACGCCCCCGGCACGGCGGCTGTCGCAGATTTCTTTGAAAGCCGGTACCGGGCGCTGGGTCTTAAGACCGAGCGGCGGTACTATGATAATAACGACTTCGCCCCCTTCCTGACCGCGCGCAACTCCGAGGACGAGCAGATCGACGTGCTGTTTGTGGCACACATGGACACGGTCTTCCCCGTCGGCACCAGCGCGCAGTGGCCGCTGGAGGTGGACGCTGACGGACTTGCCCACGGGCCGGGCTGCATCGACTGCAAGGGCGGCTGCCTGAGCCTGTATTATCTGCTGCGGCAGATGCTGCAGGCGGGCGACTGCCGGTTCCGCTTCTGCGTGGCCATGAACAGCGACGAGGAGCGCGGCTCGGCCTATTCCCGCCCGTATTTTGAGGCGCTTGCGCAGAAAAGCCGCTACTGCTTCGTCTTTGAGCCGGGGCGGCCCAACGAGGAATTTGTCTCGCAGCGCAAGGGCGGCGCAAACTACATCTTCAAATGCCACGGCATCTCCGCGCATTCCGGCGTTGAGCCGGAGAGGGGCGCGAGCGCCATTCTGGAGCTGTCGCGGTGGGTGAATGAGCTTTACAAGCTCAACGACTTTGCCGCCGGGACGACCGTCAACGTCGGCCGCTTCGACGGCGGCGGCGACAACGGCGCCGTGCCCGACTATGCCGAGTGTACGCTCAGCTACCGCTATCTGGACGCCTCCGCGCTGGACCGGCTGGAAGCCCTTCTGCAGCGGATGCAGGCCGAGCCCTTCGACCCGCGCACGCGGATGGAGATCATCCAAAAGTCCCTGCGCCCGGCCATGCAGCCGCACGCGGCGACCTATGCCCTGCTCGACGAGCTCGAGCGCGCGGGAGAAGCGGTCGGCCAGAAGGTCACGTGCCTCGTGACCGGCGGCGGCTCGGACGGCAATTTTATCTCGCATTACGGCGTTGCCACGCTGGACGGCTGCGGCCCCTGCGGCGGCAAGATGCACACCCGTGAGGAATATCTCATGACAAAAACCGTAGAGCAGCGGCTCGACCTCATGTACGTGCTGCTGACACGCCTGTTTCGGAGGTGCCCGGATTGAAATTGGAACAGCAGCAGGAGCTGATGGCGCGGCTGTCGATCATGCAGAAGCTGTCGCTGGCCGAGGCCATGGAGATCCTGAACGTCTCGGAGTCGACCATTCGCCGCATTTTTGCGAAAATGGAGAAGGAAGGCGTCGCCATCCGCACCCACGGCGGCATCCAGAGCGCCAGCGGCGCTATGACGCGCTACTCCTTTGAGTATGGAACAAAAACGAATATCGAAAAAAAGACGGCGATCGCGCGCGAGGCCTGTAAGCTGCTGAAAAACGGCGACGTGATCTTCTGCGACACCGGCACGACGACGCAGTGCTTCTGCGCCGAGCTCGTGTGCCGCATCAAGCGGGAGGGGCTGAACGTTAAGCTCTATACCAATTCGCTGGCCAATCTGGAGCTGCTCTCGCCCTATATGCCCGTGACGCTCATCGGCGGCGAATACCGACCGAACCGCAAGGATTTCTGCGGCTATCTGACCGATCAGGCGCTGACGGGGCTGTATTTCAGCAAGAGCTTTGTCGGCGCGGACGGCTGCGTCCACGGCCGGCAGTTCACCACGACGGACTTTGATACCGCCCGGATGAACCAGATCGCCATGCGCAACACCGACCAGAATATCATGCTCGTCGATTCGTCCAAATTTTCCGTCTCGGCGCATGTCGCGTATGCGCCGCTGGAAATGCTGCACACCATTGTCACCGACACCGGCATCCGCCCGGAGATGCTCGCGCAGCTCAAAAGCTCGCACGTCCGGGTGATCTGCGCAGACGTATCCAAGCCGTCTGCGGACGAAACATAAACGTGTATCTCCCTCCGAAAGGAACCGAAGAGAAGAAAGGAATCTCGTTATGAAACCAGTCATTCGCACCCCGTATTTTGAAGTCGGAACGAAAAACTATGTGTACGGCGACAAGCTCCTGGAGTACGCCAGGGCGGCGGACGCGGCAGCGGAGAAGTACGACATCGACGTGCTGTTCATCTGCCCGGCGCTGGAGGTCCGCCGCGTGGCGGAAAATACGAAGCACCTGTTCGTACTGGCGACGTATATGGACACGCTCCGCCCCGGCCGCGGCTGCGCGGATATCCTGCCGGAGGGCTTGAAGGCCGCCGGTGCGGTCGGCGTGATGATCAACCACTGCGAAAAGCCCATGAGCCTGCCGCAGATGAAAAAGACCATCGACCGCGCGCGGGAGCTGGACTTCCTTGTCTTCGCCTGCGCCGATACGCTGGATGAAGCCAAGGCCATCGCCCAGCTGCACCCCGACATCATCAACCCCGAGCCCTCCGAGATCATCGGCGGCGGCAAGGGTGCGAGCCCCATGGCATATGTCCGGGATTCCATCAAGGTCATCAAGGAGATCGACCCCAACATCATGGTCGAGCAGGCCGCCGGCATCACCTGCGGGCAGGAGGTCTATGACTTCATCATGGCAGGCTCGGAAGCTGCGGGCGCAGCCTCCGGCATCATGAACGCCGCAGACCCCATCGCCATGATCGACGAAATGATCGCCGCCACGCGCCGCGCGGCGGACGATCTGAAAAAACAGGAGGGCTGATATGGTTTACAGAGAAAGTTTGAAGCTCCAGTCGCGCGACCGCGCGGTCTCGTTCCACGATGTGACCCAGCAGGTCAAGGAGATCGCCGCGAAGTCCGGCATGAAAAACGGCATCTGCGTCGTCTATTCGCACCACACCACCTGCTCCGTCATCACGCAGGAATGCGCGTTCGACATGTCCATGACGGGCCTCGAGACGCTGCAGCAGGATCTGGTCAACGTCTTTGAGGCGTGGATCCCCACCTGCCGGTATGAGGGCATGTATCTGCATCCCGGCCGCAAGGCGCTGGACTTTGCCGAGTCCGTCGGCGAGGACAACTTTGGCTGCCACAACACCGACGCGCACCTGCGCTCGTCCATCATCGGGCGGAACGTCACCATCGTGATGGAGGACGGCGAGCTGGACCTCGGTGAATTCGGCCGCATCCACTTCATCGACTGGGACCAGACCCGCGCGCGCAAGCGCACCGTGCAGGTCATGCTGATCGGCGAATAAGGCCGCGAATTTATCATACGATTTATATTTGGAGGTCAACACAATGGAATTCAAGGTTTATCAGAAAGAACTCGAGCTGCAGTCCCGCGGCT
>ERZ506918.205-NODE-205-length-27005-cov-4.971280_pt1 | contig 27005 bp, 21 predicted proteins | sample MGYA00513975_ERZ506918 | MGnify/ENA metagenome assembly ERZ506918 | reverse complement strand
CGACGCTCTTCCGATCTGGGGAACTGAAGAAACGGGGAAGCCGCTGCCTGACCTTGGAGGTTCGCGCGTCCAACGACCCTGCCCGCGCCCTTTATGAATCGCTGGGCTTTGCCCATGTGGGAACCCGCCGGAATTACTACCAAAATCCCAAAGAAGACGCTCTCATTCTGAGAAAGGAGTGGGAAATTTGAACATTTTAGCTGTGGAGTCCTCCTGTGACGAGACCGCCGTGGCCATTGTCCGGGACGGACGGGAGGTTCTGACGGACTGCATCGCGTCTCAGGTCGATCTGCACCGCATTTATGGCGGTGTGGTGCCGGAGATCGCGTCCCGGAAGCACATTGAAGCCATCTACGGTCTGGCAGATCAGGCGCTGGCGCGGACGGGTCTATCCAGAAGCGACATCGACGCCGTGGCCGTGACCTACGCCCCCGGGCTGATCGGTGCGGTGTTGGTGGGCGTGAACTTCGCCAAGGCGGCGGCGCTGGCACTGGGGAAACCCCTGATCCCGGTTCACCACATCCGGGGACATATCGCCGCCAATTACATCGCCTATCCTGAGCTGGAGCCGCCGTTCCTGTGTCTGGTGGTGTCCGGCGGCCACACGATGATTGTGGAGGTCAAAGACTACACGGACATGAACATTCTCGGCACGACGCTGGACGATGCGGCGGGGGAATCCTTCGACAAGGTTGCGCGGGTGCTGGGGATGCCCTATCCCGGCGGCGCGGCGCTGGACAGGGCCGCGAGGCAGGGGGACGAGACAAAATACGTCCTTCCCCGCAGCAAACCCGGGGAAAATCCCTACAATATGAGCTTTTCCGGGCTGAAAACCGCAGCTTTGAACCTGATTCACCACGCCGAGCAGGTGGGGGAGGCGCTGGACATTCCCAGTCTCTGCGCCGCGTTTTCCGCGGCGGTGTCCGACACGCTGGTGCCCCGGGCGGTAATGGCGCTGGAACAGGCCGGCTATCGGAAAATTGCCGTGGCCGGGGGCGTTGCCGCAAATTCCCGCATCCGCGCGGACATCCTCGCGGCGGCGGAGAAGCTGGGGGCGGAGGTTTACCTGCCGCCGCTTCACCTGTGCGGGGACAACGGCGCCATGATCGGCGCTCAGGCGTATTATGAGTACAAAGCGGGGCATGTGGCCGACATGAGCCTGAATGCCTACGCCACCAAGTCCATTCTGGGAGAAGCACTATGAGATAGGGGGAGACGGGAAGTCTCCCCCTTTTGCATGAATATCGACGAATATACGGTGGATGCAAACCAAGTTGTAACTAAAGGTTACAAATACATTACATTTTTCGGATCATAACGGATTTTGGCGAGTGTTATGTATATCGCCTGTGGATAAAATTGTGGAAACTGTGTATAACGGTGTGAATAAACCCGGCTTATCCACCGCCGGAACGGAGAATGTTGGTTGACAAAGGAAAACCGGCGTGTTATGATATGCTCACAATTGTGAGAAAGGAGGAAGTGAATATGTTGAAGAACGGCTGGAACGTTTATGGCAGAAGACTTGCTCCGGAGGGAACCGTGCGGTAGGAATACCGGCATGGGCTGTTTGTGCGGCGCAGGCTTCGGCCTGGGCCGTTTTTCTATGCAAATGCATAGAAAAATAAGAAATGTGCCATTTCCTCGCCCCTGCGGGGCAACCGGAAATGATGCACAAAAAACTTCATGCACCGGCATTTGCGCATTTTCGTGGTGCGGTGTTCATGCATGAAGTTTTTTACAGAAAGGAGATCAGCATGACGGATATGACGAAAGCCAAGGTTTACGCTGCTTCTTTGGGGTCCGTATTTTCCGAAGGGGTTTGTTCCTCCCTTTCCGCCCCCGGTCTTTCCGGGTTCGATTCTTCTGAATATGTTATTTTTCCCGGCTTTTGTGACGTGCATGTGCATTTCAGAGAGCCGGGTTTTTCTTATAAGGAGACCATCGCCACAGGCAGCCGGGCAGCCGCCCGGGGCGGCTATACCGCGGTCTGCACCATGCCAAACCTGAACCCGGTGCCGGACAGTGTGGAGAATCTTGGGATTCAGCGCCGTCTCATCGAGGAAACCGCCTGCATCCACGTCTACCCCTACGGTGCCATCACAATCGGCGAACAGGGCGAAGCGCTTTCCGACCTGGAGGGCATGGCGCCCGACGTAGTGGGGTTTTCCGATGACGGCCGGGGCGTGCAGAGCGATGACATGATGCGTCAGGCCATGCTTCGCGCCAAAGCCCTTGGAAAGCCCATTGTCGCCCACTGCGAGGTCAACTCGCTCTTGCGGGGCGGGTACATCCACGACGGTGATTATGCCAAAGCCCATGGCCATCGGGGCATCTGCTCCGAAAGCGAATGGGGGCAAATTGCCCGGGACTTGCAGCTGGTAAAAGAAACCGGCTGCGCCTACCACGTTTGTCACGTCTCCGCGAAGGAAAGCGTGGCGCTCATCCGCAAGGCCAAGGCCGAGGGACTGGACGTGACCTGCGAGACCGGCCCCCACTATCTGGTGATGGACGACAGCGACCTGCAGGAGGACGGCCGCTTCAAAATGAACCCGCCCCTGCGAGGAAAGGAAGACCGGGAGGCCCTGATTCATGGAATTCTGGACGGCACCATCGACATGATCGCCACCGACCACGCCCCCCACTCCGCCGAGGAAAAATCCCGAGGGCTGGAAAAAAGCGCCTTCGGCATTGTGGGCATTGAAACCGCTTTCCCGATTTTGTATACCTGTCTGGTAAAACCGGGCATTCTAAGCCTGAACAAACTATTGGAGCTTTTGTGCGTCAATCCCCGCAGACGCTTCGGTCTTCCTCTGGGGACAGACTACAGCATCTGGGACTTGAACGCCGCATACGCCATCGACCCGAAGGACTTTCTTTCCAGGGGCAGAGCCACGCCCTTCGCGGGCTGGCAGGTCAATGGAAAGTGCATCGCCACCATCTGTGACGGAAAGCTGGTATACGCCGCTCCGGAAACCCATACCGCCAAATAACGAGAGGAGAAACACCATGGCAAAAAGAACCGACATCAAGAAAATTCTCATCATTGGCTCCGGCCCCATCGTCATCGGTCAGGCTGCTGAGTTTGACTACGCCGGGACGCAGGCCTGTCTTGCCCTGAAAGAAGAGGGCTACGAGGTGGTGCTGTGCAACTCCAACCCCGCCACCATCATGACCGACACCATCATCGCCGACAAGGTCTACATGGAGCCGCTGACGCTGGAATATATCGCCAAGATCATCCGCTACGAGCGTCCCGACGCCATCATCCCCGGCATCGGCGGTCAGACAGGTCTGAATCTGGCCATGCAGCTGGAAAAGAAGGGCATTTTGCGGGAATGCCGGGTCAGGCTGCTGGGCACCTCCAGCGAGTCCATCGAGCGTGCCGAGGATCGGGAGCTTTTCAAGGAGCTGTGCCAGTCCATCGGCGAGCCGGTCATCCCCTCCGAAATTTCCTACTCTCTGGAGGAGGCCAAGGAGGCCGCCAAGCGCATCGGCTATCCTGTGGTGCTTCGTCCCGCCTTTACTCTCGGCGGCACCGGCGGCGGCTTTGCTTACAATGAAGACGAGCTGGTGGAAATCGGTCTCAACGCCTTCGCCCTCTCCCCTGTCCATCAGGTGCTGATTGAAAAGAGCGTCAAGGGCTACAAGGAAATCGAATTTGAGGTCATGCGTGACTCCAACGACCACGCCATCACCATCTGCGGCATGGAGAACATCGACCCCGTGGGCGTCCACACCGGCGACAGCATGGTGGTCGCCCCCATCATGACCCTCAGCGACCACGACATGAAGATGCTCAACGACTCCGCCATCAAGATCATCCGGGCGCTGAAGGTGGAGGGCGGCTGCAACGTCCAGTTTGCCCTTGACCCCAATTCCTCCAAATACTATCTCATCGAGGTCAACCCCCGTGTCTCCCGTTCCTCCGCTCTAGCCTCCAAGGCCTCCGGCTACCCCATTGCCCGGGTCACCGCGAAAATCGCCGTGGGCATGGCGCTGGAGGACATCAAAATCGCCAACACCAACGCCGCCTTTGAGCCGAAGCTGGACTACGTCATCACCAAGCTGCCCCGGTTCCCCTTCGACAAGTTCACCTCCGCCATCAACATTCTGGGTACCCAGATGATGGCCACCGGCGAGGTCATGGGCATCGGCTCCAATCTGGAGGAATCCCTGCTCAAGGGCATCCGCTCTCTGGAGGTAGGCGCGAACCACATCTACCATCACAAATTCGACGACATGACCACGGAGGAGCTGCTGGACTATATCAGCGTGTTCCGCTCCGACAACATCTTCGCCATTGCGGAAATGGTCTACCGGGGTGTCACCGTGGAGCAGATTCATGAAATTACAGCCATCGACGTGTATTTCCTGAACGCCATCAAGCGGATTGTGGACATGGAGGAATACCTGAAGCTCCATACCAAAGAGCCGGAAGCCCTTCTGGACGCCAAGAAGATGGGCTTCAGCGACAAATATGTAAGCCGGCTGTGGAAATGCTCTGAGACGGACGTGTCTGATTTCCGCAGAAAACACGGTATGTTCCCGGCCTTCCGTATGGTGGACACCTGCCACACCGGCGCGTATATCCCCTACTTCTACTCCTCCTACACCGGCGGGAACGTCTCCCGGCTGACGAACAAAAAGAAGATCGTGGTGCTGGGCGCAGGCCCCATCCGCATCGGTCAAGGCGTGGAATTCGACTACTCCACCGTCCACGCCGTCATGACCATCAAAAAGGCGGGCTACGAGGCCATCATCATCAACAATAACCCCGAGACCGTCTCCACCGACTACACCACCGCCGACAAGCTGTATTTTGAGCCTTTGACTCCCGAGGATGTCATGAACATCATCGACTTTGAAAAGCCCGACGGCGTGATCGCGTCTCTGGGCGGTCAGACCGCCATCAATCTGGCCCAGCCCCTCCATGACCGGGGCGTGAAGATCATCGGCACCGGCTGCGAGGCCATCGACAGAGCCGAAAACCGGGACGCCTTTGAAAAGCTCCTGAAAGAGCTGGACATCCCCCAGCCCAAGGGAAAGGCCGTCACCAAAATCGAGGACGGTCTCGCGGCGGCGAATGAGATCGGCTACCCCGTGCTGGTACGTCCCAGCTTCGTGCTGGGCGGCCGCGCCATGCAGATCGTGGCAAACGAGACCCAGCTGCGCCATTACCTGAAAAGCGCCGTGGAGATCGACGAGGACAAGCCCGTTCTGGTAGACAAATACATTCAGGGCCGTGAAGTGGAGATCGACGCCATCTGCGACGGCCGGGACGTGTTCGTCCCCGGCATCATGGAACTGGTGGAGCGCACCGGCGTTCACTCCGGCGACTCCATCTCCGTCTACCCCTCCTTCTCCATCTCCGACAAGGTCAAGGGCATCATTCTGCAATACGCCAAAAAGCTGGGTCTGGGCATCGGCATTGTCGGCCTGTTCAACGTGCAGTTCATTGTGGATCCGGAGGACAACGTGTCCGTCATCGAGGTCAACCCCCGTTCCTCCCGCACGGTACCCTTCCTGAGCAAGGCCACGGGCTACAGCCTTGCGGACATCGCCACCGACGTGATTCTGGGTCTGAGCCTGAAGGAGCAGGGCTTCTTCGACATCTACCCCGCCGAAAAGGAGCGCTGGTACGTCAAAGCGCCGGTGTTCTCCTTCAATAAAATTCGCGGTCTGGACGCCTATCTGACTCCCGAAATGAAGTCCACCGGCGAGGCCATCGGCTATGACCGCACCATGACCCGTGCCCTGTACAAGGCGCTGCAGGCCTCCGGCATGAAGCTGCAGAACTACGGCACCGTGCTTGCCACCATCGCCGACCGAGACAAGGAGGAAGCGCTGCCCCTGATCCGCCGGTTCTACCGTCTGGGCTTCAACATCGAGGCCACCGCCGGAACTGCCACATTCCTGAAGGAAAACGGCATCCGCACCCATGTTCTGGGCAAGATCAGCGACGGAAGCGACGAAATTCCCAACGCCCTGCGTCAGGGACACATTGCCTACGTCATCAACACCCGCGACCCCGGCTCCAGCGGCCGGGACGGCACGAAGATCCGCCGGATCGCCACGGAGCACAATGTGACGCTGTTTACCGCATTGGACACCATCCGGGTTCTGCTGGATGTGCTGGAAGAAACCACGCTGACCATCTCCACGATAGATGCTTGACGTGCAACCCAATTCCCGGAAGGAGCGACCATGAAACAGAGCATTTTCACAATCCTATCCAACACCCCCCTGACGGACTGCGTCTACAAAATGGTGCTTTCCGGCGACACCTCCGCCATTACCGCCCCGGGGCAGTTTGTCAACATTCAAATCACCGGGAAATTCCTCCGCCGTCCCATTTCCGTGTGCGACTATGACGGGGATACCCTCACCATCGTCTACAAGGTGGTGGGCAAGGGTACGGAAATTCTCTCCCGGATGGTTCCCGAGGAGAAGCTGGACATCCTGACCGGCCTTGGCAACGGCTACGACCTCGCCCCCGCCGGGAACAGCCCCGTCTTACTGGGCGGCGGCGTGGGCGTCCCGCCGCTGTACCACCTTGCAAAACGGCTGCTTGCCATGGGCAAGCAGGTAACGGTGATTCTGGGCTTCAACACCCAATCGGAAGTGTTCTATGAAGCCGAATTCCGGGCGCTGGGCTGCCGGGTGATCGTCGCCACCGCCGACGGAAGCTATGGCGTCAAGGGCTTCGCCACCACGCCCCTGAACGATCTTAATTATTCCTATTTCTACACCTGCGGCCCGGAGCCGATGCTCAAGGCCGTGTATAAAGCCACCCGCACCTCCGGCCAGATGAGCTTCGAGGAACGGATGGGCTGCGGCTTCGGCGCCTGCATGGGCTGCTCCTGCAAGACCCTCACGGGATACAAACGCATCTGCAAGGACGGCCCCGTCATGCGGAAGGAGGAAATTCTATGGGAAGCCTGAGCGTGAACCTCTGCGGCATCGAGCTGGACAACCCGGTCATCCCCGCCTCCGGCACCTTTGGCTACGGCTATGAGTTTGCCGAACTGTACGACATTAACTGCCTTGGCACCTTCTCCTTCAAGGGAACCACGAAAGAACCCCGTTTTGGAAATCCCACGCCCCGCATTGCCGAGTGTACCGGCGGCATGATCAACGCCGTGGGGCTGCAAAATCCCGGCGTGGACAAAGTCATATCCGAAGAACTTCCGAAGCTGAAAGCCTGCTTCCACAAGCCCGTCATGGCCAACGTCTCCGGCTTTTCCGTGGCGGATTACGCCTACACCTGCGAAAGGCTGGACAAGGAGGAACAGGTGGGCTGGCTGGAGGTCAACGTCAGTTGCCCCAATGTTCACGGCGGCGGCATGAGCTTCGGCACCTGCCCGGAAGCCGCCGCAGAGGTAACGGCAGCGGTGAAAAAGGTCACGAAAAAGCCTGTTATCGTCAAGCTTTCCCCCAACGTCACCGATATCGTCTCCATCGCCAGAGCCTGTGAGGACGCGGGGGCGGACGGCATCAGCCTGATTAACACTCTGCTTGGTATGCGCATTGATCTGCGCACCCGCAAGCCCATCATCGCCAACAAAATGGGCGGCTTTTCCGGCCCTGCCATCTTCCCGGTGGCGCTTCGCATGGTCTATCAGGTCGCGGGCGCGGTGAAAATTCCCGTGGTGGGCATGGGCGGCGTCAGCAGCGCCGAAGATGTGGTGGAAATGATGCTGGCAGGCGCTTCCGCCGTAGAGGTAGGCGCGGCCAATCTTGTAAATCCCTACGCCTGCCGGGACATCATCCGGGAGCTTCCCGCCGTCATGGAAAAATACAAAATTGAGAATCTGAAAGACATTATAGGAGGCGCGAAATAATGGGTAAGGACGTCATTGTTGCCTGCGATTTTTCATCCGCCGAGGCAACCTTCGCTTTTCTTGACAAATTCACCGGCCGCAAGCCCTTCGTGAAGATCGGCATGGAGCTGTACTACGCGGAAGGCCCCGCCATCGTCCGGGAGATCAAAGCCCGGGGGCACAAGATTTTTCTGGACTTAAAGCTCCACGACATCCCCAACACCGTGAAAAAAGCCATGTCCGTCCTGCGGAATCTGGACGTGGACATCACCAACCTCCACGCCGCCGGTACCACCGCCATGATGAAGGCCGCGCTGGAAGGTCTGACCCGGGAGGACGGCACCCGTCCCCTGCTGATCGCCGTGACCCAGCTGACCTCCACCGATCAGGCGGCCATGGAGTCCGACCTGCTCATTCATGAACCCATTGACGAAGTGGTCATGCACTACGCCGAGACCGCGAAAAACGCGGGTCTGGACGGCGTGGTCTGCTCTCCTCTGGAAGCTGGGAAGGTGCATGAGCGCTGCGGTCAGCGCTTTCTCACCGTGACCCCCGGCGTCCGCTTCGCCGACGGAGACGTAGGCGACCAGAAGCGGGTGATGACCCCAGCCGCCGCCAAGGCCATCGGTTCGGACTACATCGTGGTCGGCCGTCCCATCACCGCCGCCGCCGACCCCGTGGCCGCTTATGAACGCTGCGTGGCGGAATTCTGCGACTGAAATAAGGAGGAAGCAATTTGGAAAGCTACAAAAGAGAATTCATTCAGTTTCTGGAGATGGCCGGTGTGCTGAAATTCGGCGATTTCACCGCCAAATCCGGTCGGAAAATCCCCTATTTCATCAACGCCGGGGAGATCAAAACCGGTAAGGAAATTGCGACTCTGGGCGAATTCTACGCCCGCGCCTACCGGGAAAAGCTGGGGCAGCGGAAGGCCGTCCTCTATGGCCCCGCCTACAAGGGCATTTCCATCGCCGTGTCCGCCGCCGTTGCCCTGAGTCGGGACGGGCTGGACGTTCCCTTCTTCTTCAATCGCAAGGAAGCTAAGGATCACGGCGAGGGCGGCGTGTTTGTGGGCTACGTCCCCAAGGCCGGTGAGGACGTGGTCATCGTAGAGGACGTCATCACCGCCGGGACTGCCATCCGGGAAAGCATGGCTATCTTAAGCCGTCTGGAGGGCGTCAAGGTCGCCGCCACATTTATTATGGTTGACCGCAAGGAGCGGGGCAAGGGCGAAAAGCTGGCCATGGAGGAAGTGGAAGAGGAATTTGGCTTCCCCGTCTACTCCGTGGTGGATGTGTATGACATCATCGCCTATCTGGAAGAAAATCCCGCCAACGCCGAAAATGTGGCGCGGATCAGAAATTATCTTGCCGTGAATGGAGCGAACGCATGAGAAGTCTGAACAGCATTCTGGATTTAGGGGTGGACGAGCTGGATGGGCTGATCGCCACCGCCGAGGACATCATTGCCCACCCGGAAGCCTACTGGGACAGGTGCGCCCACAAGAAGCTGGCGACCCTGTTCTTTGAGCCCTCCACCCGCACCCGTCTGAGCTTCGAGGCCGCGATGCTGGAGCTGGGCGGCAGCGTCATCGGCTTCAGCGAGGCCAGCTCTTCCTCCGCCTCCAAGGGCGAAAGCGTGGCGGATACCGCCAAAATCGTCAGCTGCTACGCCGACATCATCGCCATGCGCCACCCCAAGGAGGGTGCGCCCTACGTGGCAAGTCAGGCGGCCTCTATCCCCGTCATCAACGCCGGAGACGGCGGCCACAATCACCCCACCCAGACCCTTGCCGACCTGCTGACCATTTCCCGGGAAATGGGGCGGCTGGACAACCTCACCATCGGTCTGTGCGGCGACCTGAAATATGGCCGGACTGTCCACTCCCTGATTGAGGCCATGAGCCGCTACAAGGACATTCAATTTGTTCTGATTTCCCCGGAAGAACTAAAAATTCCAGGTTTTATCCGGTACAACGTGTTCGAAAATCAGGGCGTTTCCTATACGGAAGTGTCCTCTCTGGAGGAAGCCATGCCCAAGCTTGACGTGCTGTACATGACCCGCATCCAGCGGGAGCGCTTCGACGACCCATGGGAATACGAGCGGCTCAAGGACAGCTACGTCCTCGATACCGAGAAAATGAAACTTGCGAAAGGGAAAATGTGCGTCCTGCACCCCCTGCCCCGGGTCAATGAGATCAGCGTCAAGGTGGACGACGACCCGAGAGCCGCTTATTTCCGTCAGGCGCTGAACGGCAAGTACATGCGCATGGCGCTCATCCTGAAGCTTCTGGACGAAGCCGCCCGGAATCCCGCAAAGGAAGCCATTGACACGACCGGTTTGGAATACGACCGTGTCTGCCGCAATCCCAAGTGCATCACCCAGACCGAGCAGGAGCTGCCCCAACTGTTCCGCTGCACCGACAAGGCCGCGGACATCCACAGGTGCGTCTACTGCGAGCAGAGGGCTTAGGAAACTCTGAGCAAATCGTCTGCGGCTGTGAGCGGATCTTTTCCGCCCACTCTTCGGTATCGAAAACGGGAAATACACAAAGTATTCCTCCGTTTCCGATACCTCGATTGGTCGAAAAATCTCTCGCTCACAGCTCTTGTCGATTTACTCAGGGCTTCCTTAGTTATTATTCCACAAAAAATGCAGAATGCCGAAACAATGGCATTCTGCATTTTTATTTATCCCTTATATCTCGGCTCGCAGGTCAAGTTGACGCCCAGACGCTTGAAGGTCTTTTCGTCCACCGGGGACAAGATCACCGAGGAATGTACCTCGCAGCCCCGCAGCTTGTCCAGCTGCTCCATGGCCAGTTCCGCCATGGGGTTGGTGGCGGCGCAGATGGACAGGGCGATCAGCGTCTCATCGGTGTGGAGACGGGGATTGCGGTTGCCTAAGTGGTCAACCTTCAGGTGCTGGATGGGGTCAAGCACCACCGGGGAAATCAGGTGCAGGCTGTCCCGCATACCCGCCAGCTTTTTCAGCGCGTTCAGCAGCAGCGCCGAGGACGCACCCAGAAGGTCGGAGGTCTTGCCGGTGACGATGGTGCCGTCGGGCAGTTCCATGGCGGCGGCAGGCGCGCCGGTCTGCTCCGCCCGCTGCAATGCGGGGGCGACCACCTTCCGCTCCGCCGGGGTCACACCGGCCTTTTTCATCAGCAGCTCCAACTTGCGCACCGTTTCGTCGCTGCCTTTGCCCTGCTTCTGCTCGCACATGGCCACGTAGTATCTGCGGATGATCTCCTGTCGGGAGGCGAACCGGACGGCTTCGTCATCCACGATGCAGTTGCCCACCATATTCACGCCCATATCCGTGGGGGATTTGTAGGGGCAATGCCCCAGAATCTTCTCAAAAATCGCCACCAGCACAGGGAACGCTTCCACGTCCCGGTTGTAGTTGACGGTGGTGACCCCGTAGGCTTCCAGATGGAAGGGGTCGATCATGTTCACGTCGTTCAAGTCCGCCGTGGCGGCCTCGTAGGCAAGGTTCACCGGGTGGTTCAGCGGCACGTTCCAGATGGGGAAAGTCTCGAATTTGGCGTAGCCCGCCGTGTTGCCCCGGATATGCTCGTGATACAGCTGGCTCAGGCAGGTCGCCAGCTTTCCGCTGCCGGGGCCGGGGGCCGTGACCACCACCAGCGACCGGGTCGTCTCAATGTAGTCATTTTTCCCGAAGCCGTCGGGGCTGACGATGTAGCCGGTGTCGGAGGGGTAGCCCGGAATCTCAAAATGGTGATAGACCCGGATGCCCAGCCCTTCCAAGCGGGACTGGAACGCCTTCGCCAGCGCCTGTTCATGGAAGCGGGTCAGCACCACGCTGGAAACGTACAGGCCGAAGCCCCGGAAAATGTCGATCAGGCGAATGACGTCCCGGTCATAGGTGATGCCAAGATCGCCCCGAACCTTATTCTTTTCGATATCGTCGGCGTTGATGGCAATGACCATCTCCACCTGCTCCTTCAGCTGCAGCAGCATCCGCAGCTTGCTGTCCGGCTGGAAGCCCGGCAGGACGCGGGAAGCATGGTTGTCGTCATAGAGCTTGCCGCCGAATTCCAGATACAGCTTGCCGCCGAACTGGGCAATGCGCTCCCGGATGTGGGCGGACTGCATTTGCAGGTATTTATCGTTATCAAACGCCGCTTTTGTCATTTCCGTTGCCTCTTTCCCAAAAACTTTCCACCATTTTACCCTATCCGACGGGAAATAGCAAGGCCATTTCGCGGGAAAATCTTCTCTTTCGCGGGATTGCTTCTTGTTTCGGGAACGGCGCCGTGCTATAATGAACGCATCTATTTTTTCGGAGGTGTTTCCATGGAATTCAGCGTAAACCATCCGGTGCTTTACCTGCTTGCCGGAATTCTGATTGCCGTGGTTCTGGCTCAGTCGGTTTTCTTCCTCGTCAAGGCTCTGCACCGCAGTAAGGAGATCGGCATGGATCAGGCCAAAATCAAAAAAACCATCAAAACCGCCGCACTGTTCACCATCGCCCCGGCCGTGTCCATCGTCATCAGCGTCATCACCCTAAGCAAAAGTCTGGGTATTCCCCTGCCCTGGCTGCGGCTCAGCGTAGTCGGCTCATTGAGCTATGAGGCCATCGCGGCATCCAACGCCGTCAGCGCCATGGGCTTAGAGCTTGGCAAAATCAGCGCCCTGACCGCCCAGCAATACGTCAACATCGCGCTGGTGATGACCCTGTCCATCATGGTGGGCATCTGGCTGGTGCCTGTCATCGGCAAGAAGCTGCTGCGGGGCATGACCGTTCTGGAAAACCGGGACGCCAAATGGGCGGATATTTTCCAGAATGCCATGTTTATCGGCATGATCTCCGCATTTCTGGGCTATGTGTTCTGCGATTTCTCCCGCCTGTGGACGCCGGGGGATTACGCCGCCACCTCCGGGCTTGTGCCGGTATGCGTCATGGCGGTATCCGCTGCGATCATGGTGGTCTGCGGGCTGCTCATGAAGAAATTCAAGTGGAGCTGGGTCAACGATTACGCGCTGCCCATTTCCCTGGTGCTGGGCATGGCCTCCGCCATTCCTCTCACCGCATGGCTGGGTTAAGGAGGTGCCGATATGAAAAAGCAGCTTAGCTACATCGACTCCGTTCACCGCAGCGGCACCATCTGGAACATTTCCGTGATGATTTTGCTGCTGGCCTTCCCCCTGACGGTGGCCGCCCTGTTTGGCGCCGCCCCGGACTGGGGCGCGCTGGTGGTGGGTCTGATTGCCACCGCGCCCATGTATTGGGCGGTGGGTGTCATTGAGACAATTACCTTCGTTCCCATGCTGGGCGCGGGCGGCTCCTACCTCAGCTTTGTCACCGGCAACATCTCCAACCTGAAGCTTCCCTGCGCCATCAACGCTCTGGAGCAGAACAATGTCAGCGCCAACTCCGAGGAGGGCGAGGTCATCTCCACCATCGCCATCGCCACCTCCTCCATCGTCACCACCGTCATTATCATCATCGGCGTCATTCTGATTGTTCCCCTGACCCCCGTTCTGGAAGCGCCGGTGCTGGAGCCGGCCTTTGCCCAGATGCTGCCCGCCCTGTTCGGCGGACTGGGCGTAGCCTTCGTCAGCCGGAACTGGAAGATCGCCGTCGCGCCGGTGGTGCTGATGCTGGTTCTGTTCATTTTCGTCCCCGCCCTGAACGCCGGTACCGTGGGCATTATGGTGCCTGTGAGTGTTCTGTTCACCATTGCCGTTTCCCGGCTGCTTTATAAGAGAGGAGTTCTGTAAACATGATCGGATATCTGATTCTCGCCGTTCTGGTTGCATTCATCGCCGTGGTCGCCGTCCGCACCATCCGCTTCCGTCCCAAGCCCCAGCCCGAAGTCACCAAGGAAGAAATCGCCTTTGACCGGGACGCCGCCGTGGATTCCCTCGCCCAGCTGGTTCGCTGCAAGACCGTGTCCTACAACGACCATTCTCTGGAGGACGAGGGGGAATTTCAGAAGCTGATCTCTCTTCTGCCGACACTTTACCCCAACGTGTTCGGCACCTGCACCTTCCAGCAGCTTCCCGACCGGGCGCTGCTGCTGCGGTGGCCGGGCAAGCAGGAAGGCGACCCTGCCGTTATGATGGCGCACTATGACGTGGTGCCTGTCAACGAGGAAAAGTGGGACAAGCCTCCCTTCGCCGGGGTCATCGAGGACGGCATTCTCTGGGGCCGCGGCACGCTGGACACCAAGGTCACCTTCAACGGCGTTCTTTCCGCCGCCAATTACCTCATCGGTCAGGGCTTCCAGCCGGAAAAGGACATTTACTTTGCCTTCTCCGGCGGTGAGGAGATCAACGGTCAGGGTGCGCCCAACATCGTGGCGTATTTCACCGAGCACGGCATCCACCCCGCCATTGTGGTGGACGAGGGCGGCGCCGTGGTGGAGAATGTGTTCCCCGGCGTGAAGCAGCCCTGCGGTCTCATCGGCATTGCGGAAAAAGGTATGCTGAACGCCCAGTACCGCACCGTCTCCGCCGGCGGCCACGCCTCCGCCCCCAAGCCCCATACCCCGGTGGGGGTTCTGGCGGCGGCCTGCAAGCGGGTGGAGGATCACCCCTTCAAGGCCCACATTGACGGCCCCGCTGCCCAGATGTTCGACACGCTGGGACGGTATTCAACGCCATTGTACCGGGTGATTTTCGCCAACATGTGGTGCTTCGGTTGGATCATTGACCTACTCGGCAAAAAGAGCGGCGGCGAAATGAACGCGCTGGTGCGCACCACCGTGGCCTTTACTCAGATGGAGGGCAGTTCCGCCCGGAACGTGATTCCTCCCGAAGCAAAAATGGTGTCCAACATCCGCCTGAATCCCGCCGACAGCGTCGCTTCCGCGCTGGCGCATCTGGAAAAGGCCGTCAACGACCCCGCCGTGGAGATCACGTCTCTGGAATCCTTCGAGCCAAGTCCCGTCTCCGAAACCGGCTGCGACGCATGGGAGAAGGTCGCCTCTGCCGTGGCCAACACATGGCCGGGCTGCATCGTCTCCCCGTATCTGATGGTGCAATGCTCCGACTCGCGGCACTATCGTGACCTGAGCAACCACGTTTACCGCTTCTCCGCCATGGACTTGACCGCCGAAGAGCGTTCCACCATCCATGGCAACAACGAGCGTATTCGTCTGGAAACCGTCGCCAAGGCCGTAGAATTCTACATCCGCCTCATGCGTCAGTGCTGAAACAAAAAAGATGTCCCCCACCCCGGGAAAATCCGGGGTGGGGGATTTGTCTTAGTCCAGCAGATATGCCAGGAAAGCGCCGCCCGTGATGGCATACACCAGAATGGTGAAAGCCACAACGATCAGCGTCAGGATAAACTGGGCGATCGCCCAATTCTTCCGGGAGCGCTTCTCCGGGGAGCTGCTCACCGCCCAGACGATCAGGCAGATGAAGCCGACAATGGGAATTGCCGAGAGGATCAGCGTGCCGATCCAGGAACCGACAGACATGTCCGTGTCCTGCCGTGCGTAGGTATTGCCGTTGTAGTTGTCCATGTTATATTCCTCCTGCTTTCCAAATTTAGGGGATATAATGATTATAACACATATCTGTGAAAATGGGAATACTTTTTCGGCAAAATCTTTTCTGCAAATCGCCCCGCACACCGCAAAAAATCCCGGCAGCCGAAGCTGCCGGGATTTTTTTAGCTTAGCGTATTCTCGATTACCGGGCGCTGCGCTTCTTGTTGTAGAAGTACACACCGGCAATGGCGGCGCCGGAGACAACCATGAAGATCACGGGAATGAAGATCATATCACCGGTCTTGGGGTTGGTCTTATCGGCCTTCTCGTTGGTGGTGCTCTTGGCGTTGGCGTTGGTGATCATCACGTTGATGTGGACTTCGCTCTCCTTGCGGAGCTCGTTGGTGTCGGAGATGGTGTCATACTTCTGGGTGTCGTTGACAAAGTTTCCGACCCAGTTGCCCTTGGCCATGTACATGCCGTCATACTTGATGCCGTCGCTGGTCTTGGCGGTGTAGTAGTTCTTCACAACGGTCTTGACCTCATCCAGCGTGACCTTGCCGTCCAGAGCAATGCCCTCGGTGATATTGATGGTCTTGGCGGGATCGTCGACCTTGTTGTCCTTGAAGATGTGCAGGTAAACCTTGTAGGGGAACTTGTTGTTGGTAGTGGTGGTGTCCTTCTCGAGGTAAGCGTAGAATTCTACGTTGCCCTTGATGACGAGCTTGGCAACCTGAGCGCTGGTGTAGAGGTCACCCTTGTTGTCAATCTTCCAGCCCTTGAAGGTGTAGCCGGTCTTGTTATCGGCCTTGCTCTGAGCGTCGGAAACCTTCTTGCTGTCAATGCTGCTGCCGCTGGTCACGTTGTAGGTGGAAACGGCCTTGCCGTCGGTGCCGTAGAAGGTCACTCTGACAGTGTCGCCCTCGGGAGTGCTGCCGCTCTTGGCCTTCAGGGTGACGGTCAGGGAGTCGCCGGCATTGATTGTGGTGGACAGGGACAGGTTGTTGCCCTTTTCATCGCTCTTGGCGGTGACGAACTCATAGGAATCCTTCCAGTTGCCCATCCAGCGGTAGCTCAGGATGTCGCTGATAACGGAGGACTTACCGTTCACAGGCTCGACCTGGAACTCTCTGGCAATCGTGTTGCCCTTGTCGTCAATAATCTTAAGAGTGATATACTTGACAGGCTCTTCCGCCTTCTTGGTGTTGACAAACAGCTTCAGGGAGTAGCCGTCGTCGATACCGGCATACTTGATGGTGACGTCGGTGGCCTCATTGTCGGAAGCGCCGGTCCACTTGACGAACTCCTTGTCGGCGTTGACCAGGCTCAGACCCAGCTCCTTGGTCAGCTTCACGCTGCCGTCAACAGGAACGGTGATCTCGCCCTTTCTTGCATAAGAACCGTCAACATAAATCTCAACAGGAACCTTCGCGTCAACGCGGGTATCCTCGACCTTCTTGTTGAGGTACAGGTTTACGTAGTAGCCATTCGCATTTGCCTTCTTCAGGTTGTCATAGCTGATGGGGCCGGTGGTCTCTTCGTCCTTCATGTTCGTCCACTTGACGAATTCCTTGTCGCCGTAAATCAGAGTCTCGGCCAGTTCCTTCGTCAGTTCCAGTTTCTGACCGGGCTTCACGGTAACATACTTGTCAGTGACATACTTTCCGTCAACGTAGGTCTTGACGGTCAGGGTTTCATCAGCTTCCGTAGCAGCGGCCTGGAAAGGAACCGCGCAGACCAGCAGCATAGCCACCAATACGAGGCTAAGCAGCTTCTTCATTGTGTTTTTCATAGTTTCTAACCTCCTAGAAAATTGGTTGTTTTAGAAATGCTGCCGGCTCTGGAACCTTTGGTGTCGCCAATCGGGGAGGCTTTCCGCCGCTTCCGCACCCGGCATCTCTTTCATGTCTGCATGATATCACATCCGTTCCCGGATGTCAATAGGAAAATTACAAAATGTAACAGAATTCTTTACACTTTATAACATTCTTAAACATTTGCCCTTATCTTAAGAAATTTACTCCAAATTTTACCATAAAATTCGTTTTTTACCAGCTACGAAAAATGACAATCTCTGATTTCGATATCTTTTTTCTTTCAAAGGTTACAATTTTGTTGCAGCCGCCTGTGGCCTCCCGAAGCGGCCTCCGCCGCCCAGGGGGGTGGAAAACCCCGGTGCCAGCATGGCACCGGGGTTTCCGCGAAAGGGTTTGGAAAGAAGAGAGGTAGAAAAGAGGATCTACGGAGTTGAAAGGGAGCGGCTCACGGCTTCCGCAACCTTTCTGGTATTACCATACCTTTGGGTTTTGAACAGGCAATAACGGAAATGAAAATAAAAAGCGACAAAATTGTGAACAGTTTTTCTTCATGCCGGAATCTCTCTGGTTTTTGCGCCTATTCCTTCGGCAAACGGGGCGGCGCGGAATTTTCCGCGCCGCCCTTGGCCTATTTCATTCCGTTGCTCCGGGGAAGATCAGCGTTACCTTGAACAGGTCGCCGTCCACCAGCAATTGCAGCTGCCCCTTCTGCAGCTCCATCAGGGTCTTGGCAATGTTCAGGCCCAGACCGCTGCCCTCGGTGTTCCGGGAGTCGTCGCCCCGGACAAAGCGCTCCATCAGCTCGTCGGCGTCCACGTTCAGCTCGTCACGGGAGATGTTCTTCAGGGAAATGATGACCTTCCCCTCCAGCGCCATCACGTCGATATACACCCGCGTGCCGGGCAGGGCATATTTCACGGTGTTGCTCAGGAGATTGCTCAGCACCCGCCAGGCAAGTCTTCCGTCCGCCATCATGGCGACAGACTCTTCCGGATGGCGGAATACGGGGGTCAGCTGAGCTTTTTCCAGCTTGTCGGCGAATTCGCCCAATGCCTGATTCACGGATTCCACCGCGTCCAGCTTCGTAATGTCCGCCGTCAGGTTCCCCGTGCTGGCCTTGCTCATTTCCATCAGATCCTCGATCAGCTTTTTTAAGCGCTGGGACTGCCGGTTGAGCACCTCCAGATAGGTCTTCTCCTCCTCCGGCGTGTGGGGCTTTTGCAGCAGATCCACATAATTGATGATGGAGGTCAGAGGCGTTTTGATATCGTGGGAAACATTGGTAATCAGTTCTGTTTTCATACGCTCCGATTTTAATTGCTTCTGCGCCGCCACCACGGCAACGCCGGCCAGGTCATTCAGGTCACCGGCAAAGCTCCTGAACGCGCCGATGAGATATTTGTCGTCTACCTTGGTGTCCAGGTCGCCCTTGCCCATGCGCTTGGCGCTTTCCAGCAGGATGCCGAAGCAGTACGCCCCGTACAGCACCACGGCCACGCAGGCGCACAGGCTCAGCACCACCATCAGATTCGATCTGCCCGCAAGGGCGGCGAACAGGAGCATCACCATGATGAAGCCCGTCAGCAGCCACTGCCAGGTCAGCGGCATCATGGAATACACCCGGTTGACGGATTTTCCGATTTTTGCACAGGTCTTCTTTACCTGTCTCCACAGCCATCTCAGGGGTGTAAGCAGCATCAGCAGAAAGTCCCAGAATACAGCCGCCGCCTTGGGCAGCTTCCGCAGCAGCCAGCCGCAGCCGGAGAAGCAGCCCTTGACGCACTTCACCAGCAAATCTAAGCACCGCCAGCAGACGCTGTTGCGCCACCAGTAGCCGCCGGGGGTCTTGAACTGGGCGGCACAGGCAAAGCAGAAGCCCACAAGAATCAGGCTCATGACGTAGCCCGCCATCAGCACTCCGGCGCAGAGGGTCTGGATGCTCTGGGTGAACAGGTCGGCGGCATCGTAGAATTGGACGATTGCCATGAAAAGGCCGAAGACGATCAGCCCGCCGCCGGCGAGGTAAATGTCCAAGGGGATGCAGTTGAAGCCCGCGGCATGGACTTCCTCACTGCCGGGCTTTCTGCCCGCCGCGCAGCAGAGATACACGGCCAGAACGGCAAACAGCAGCAGACACGCGCCCATGATGAAGAGCAGGCTGTCACGGCAGCTCCACAGCTGGGTAAGCAGAGCGTACCCGCCGTCAAAGCGGTACGCGCCGGGCGCAAGGGTCAGCTCCACGGTATAGTCGGGCAGCTGGGCGTAGCGGTACTCCACCACCATGGACTTCTGGGCGTCGTCGTCCCAATATTCCATGGTGTGAGCTTCGCCGTCCGCAAAGATCACGTCCGGGGCTGCCGTGCCGGTTACCGCCGACTTGGTGGGGTTCACGGACAGCGTCTCGACGGGGACGGTCTCCTCCGTCGTGTCCGGGACGGTTTCGGCGGTCGTCTCCGGAACCGTTACGGTAACGGTGGTTTCGTCGGTTGTTTCCGGCACCGTCTCTGTGGTGGTCTCCGGAACGGTCTCGGTCTCCGGCATCACCTTCTGCGTCAGGCTGGGCGTTACCAGGAATACGACTGCCGTGCCGTTGGCATCCCATTCGAATTCGCCCACGCCCGCCGGGTTTGACGCCTTATAAATCAGGGAATCGTCCTTGTCCCGGAATTCCACGGCGGTGATGACGGCATCCTGCGGCATATTGTCCCGGTAGAATGCGTCGCCCGACTGAAAATACAGGACGCCCGCGTCATTGCGTTTCAGCACGCCCACCGGGCTGCTGCCGCTGCAGGTATGTTCCCCCTCGCCTGCCAGCTCCGATTCCGTGGAGAATGTTACCTTATATATATATGCGCCCTCAGTGGGAACGTCGTCCATCAGAACTTCGCTTTGGCTCAGCTCCCGGGTCGTGTCGAACACCAGATAGCCGGATTCGTTTTCCGAGAAGCAGTCCGACACGTCGTTGTAGGTCTGATACAGGACACTGCCGTCTACGCCCAGGAAGGTCACGCACGTGGTAGGCGCGTCAGGCAGGTCTATCACGCCCATCGATGGATTGGCCTCAAAGCGAACGCCGTTGCCGGTGTCACAGATATTGCCGATCGGTTCGACGCTGTCCACGCTCCCACTGGAGTCTTCCGTTTCAATGCTAAGGCTGAGAACCAATGCCCCGCCCTCCGGGATGGCGTTATAGGTGCTCGCGTCCGCCTGAGGCGTTGCCTCCGACTTTTCCGTGATGGACAGGACGTATTTATAAGAGCCGCTGACGGGGAAGGAATAAAATTCGGCGTCCGACAGATTTTCCGCGCCGCCGGATTCCAGCACATTTCCTTCGGCGTCCTTCAGCACATAGCCCGCCAGCGCCGGGTTGAACACGCCGTAAAGCCAGCCGGTCTTCCCCGACGGCCCCAGATCGTACACGGTCGGCCCCGCGATCGCCTCCGGCACGCCGCCCAGGTTCGCTTCGGCATAGTCCACGGCGATACGCCCCGCCATGGATTCGCCGTCCGAACGGATGTATCTGTCCCGCAGCTCCTCCACGGAGATGTCGTACAGCCCTGATTCCGTCATGCCGATGATGGCGGCGGCGCTGCCGGCGGCTCCCAGAAGCATCAGGGCGCACAGGGCGACGGCGAGGAATTTGAATACAATATTGTATTTCAAATTATTTTCCTCCTTCCATTTTATAGCCCTGTCCCCACACGACTTTCAGATACCGCGGCTCCGAGGGGTTGATCTCGATTTTCTCCCGCAGGTGACGGATATGCACTGCCACGGCGCCCTCGCTGCCCAGCGCCGCCTCCTGCCAGACGGATTCATACAGCACCTTGGTGGAGAACACCTTTCCGGGGTTTGCCATCAGCAGGTGCAGAATGGCGTACTCCGTGGGCGTGAGGGACACAGGTTCCCCCTCCACGGTGACGGTTTTGGTGCGGTCGTCCAGCACGATGCCGCCGATGGTGATGCTGCCGCTGCCCTCCTCCGGGCGACTGCCCAGCTGGGCATACCGGCGCAGCTGGGACCGCACCCGCGCCAGCACCTCCACCGGCACAAAGGGCTTGGTGATATAGTCGTCCGCCCCCACGTTCAGCCCCAGCACCTTGTCCTCCGTCTCGGACTTGGCGGTGAGCAGAATGATGGGCGCGTTGGAAAATTCCCGGATCTTGGAGGTCGCCGTGATACCGTCCATCACGGGCATCATCACGTCCAGCAGAATCAGGTGGATGTCATTGTTTTTCGCAATTTCCACCGCCTGGGTGCCGGTGAACGCCTCGAACAGATTGTACCCCTCGGGGGTCAGGTATATTTTCAGCGCGTTGACGATGTCCGGCTGGTCGTCGCAAATCAGAACATTGTACATGTGGTTTTCCTTCCTCTCGTCATCTTTTTTTCTTATTATATCACCGGCTTCTTTAAGATGAAAGAGGTCTATTTCTTAAAATGGGATTAACATTTGAAAAAGCGCCTTTTGCCAACTTCTGCGCCACATTTTTTCTTGCTATTTCCCCGTTCCCGTTTTATAATTACATCATTCAATTGTTACACCGAAGGAGTTGTTTTCCATGCTGAAAGATTTTTTTACCACTCTGGGAACCGGCGCGCTGGATAAGGTGCTCCACGCCGTTCTCGTGCTGGTCATTGGCCTTCTGATCATTCGCGTCGTCACGAAGCTGCTTCAGGGGGGACTGGAAAAATCCCATCTGGAAAAGGCCGCCCACAGCCTGATTCTGTCCCTTGCAAAAGTGGCCATGTATATTCTGCTGGGTCTGAGCGTGGCGTCCAGCCTTGACATTGACGTCACCGGCATCGTCGCTTTGGCAAGCGTCCTGACATTGGCCGTTTCCCTGTCCCTGCAGAATATGCTCACCAACGTCATCGGCGGCTTCACCATTCTTTCCACCCACCCCTTCCACTCCGGCGACTATGTGGAGATCGCCGGGCAGTCCGGCACGGTGCAGGAGATCAACATGACCTACACCCGCCTCGCCACCTTTGACAACAAGCTCATCTCCATTCCCAACAGCGCCGTGGTCGCGGCGCAGATCGTCAACTACTCCGCCGCCGACACCCGCCGGGTGGATATCCCCGTCTCCGCCTCCTACGACGCTCCCACCCAGAAGGTCATCGACGCGCTGGTGCAGGCCGGAACCATGGACAATGTGCTTCTGACCCCCGCCCCCAGCGCCTGCGTGAGCAGCTACGGCGACAGCGCCATTGCCTACACCCTTCGCGTCTGGGTCAAGACCGAGGACTACTGGGACGTGTATTTCGCCCTGACCCAGCGGGTCAAGGACGTCTTCGACGAGCAGGGCATCACCATGACCTACCCCCATCTGAACGTACATCTGGACAAATAAAGTACACCGCCCTCCCCTTCCCGGGGAGGGCGGTACTACGCTGAATTCACATCGACAGCACTTCCAGCAGCGCCATGACGCCGATCCCTGGCAGCCCAAGGAATCCGGCCACCAGCACCGTCACGGCGTTGATGGGGAAATACGCCCCCGTGAATCCCGCGACGGAATTGAGCAGCCACAGGCACAGAAAACCGCACCCGGAGTGTACGCCGACCTTGAAGATCAGCTTCATGGGCATCAGCAGCAGCCGCACCAGCACCAGCGCGACAAGGGCGGGAATGAGCAACGTTACAAATTTTTCCATAGGCACCTCCGAATAATCAGGCTTGTTCCGGTTAAGCTACCTGCGGACAGCAAAGGAACGGGAACCAAACGTGACGACGGTTGCTTTCGCCCATTTCATTTACTGTCAAGTGTGTCGCCGAATGCGCAGCGGTATGACGCGAATTAGGAACTCTGAAAACAAGCTTCTTCTGCTTTCTCGCGGCATCAGACAGAATGTATTTTCTCTTTGATACCCTTTTCTGATTAAAATACTTATTTTAATCGGAAGCGAGCGGGCGAAAAAGATTTGCGTTCAGCGATTCCTGCGCAGGGAGAAGGGAACGGCTCTCCTGCGTACATTCTGCCACAGATTTTTTGCGAATAAACGAAAACCGGAGTACCGATGCACATGCCGCGTGCGCGTCGGCTCCGGTTTTTGTACTTGTCCTCTCCCCTGCCCACAACATCCTGTGTCCTGCCAAAAAAAATCTTCGTTTTTCTGCGAAATTCTCTGCCGCCCCGCCGTTGTCCCTGTTGGGAAGGTGTGGTATAATGACGGAAAACGACTTTTTCTGCGAGGCACCGAAATGATAACCGAACCTGTCAAAATTTCCCAGAGCGACATTCGCAGGCTGCTTTCCGCCGCCAATCCGGATGCAGCGCTGCTTTACCTTTACATAAACAGCGGCAACCGCCCCGAGGATGCGGAAGCCGATCTGCGTTTCAGCGCCCCCCGCTACGGCTGCGCCGCCGCTACCCTGCGGCAGCTGGGTCTGTGGCCGGAAGACCGCCCCAGCCACATTGCCCCCGGCGAGCGCCCCAGCTACTGCGAAAAGGACGTACTGGACGCCATGGACTCGGACAACACCTTCCGAAGCCTTTACGGCGAAGTGCAGCGTCTGCTGGGCCGCAGTTTGAACACCGAGGAACTGAAAATCCTTCTGGGCTTTGTGCGCTACTTGGGACTGACCGCGGACGTGATCTCCCTGCTGGTGTGCTACTGTAAAGAACGCGCTCGACAGAGGGGAAGTCTGCGCAACCCGTCTCTGCGCACCATCGAGAAGGAAGCCTACAACTGGGCGGAACGGGGCATCGACACCGTAGAGGAAGCCGCCGCCTTCATTCAGGCGCAGAACGTGCGCAATTCCCGGCTGTCCCGGCTGATGAACCTGATCCAGATCCGGGGGCGCAGTCTCACCGCCGCCGAGGAGCGCTATGCCCAGAGCTGGCTGGACATGGGCATGGACGACGAGCTGATCTCCATGGCCTACGAGCGCACCTGCCTGAACACCGGCGGACTGAACTGGGCGTACATGAACAAAATTCTCCAGCGCTGGCAGCAGCAGGGCTTCCACAGCGCCGAGGATGTCCGCACCGGCGACCGGAAGACGAGCGTCCCGAAGGGCGCCTCCGGCCAGCTGGGCGAAGCGGAGCTGGAAGCCATTCAGAAAGTATTGCAGGAGGGATAATTCGTGGGATACAGTGCAGAAGTGGTTCAGCGCGCCCGGGCGCGTCTGGCCCAGGCGAAGGAAGACCGGGAGTCGGAAAACAGGCAGCATCTGGCAGAAGCCTACGCCAAAGTTCCCCGCATCCGGGAAATCGACATGCTTCTGCGCCGCACCATGGCGCAGGCCGCTCAGGCGGCCTTTTTGCAGGGTTCTGACGGTCAGGCGCTGCTGGAACAGGCGCGGCGGGAAAACCTCAGCTTACAGCAGGAACGGGCAGCGCTGGCCGCGGCGAACTTTGAGGATGGCTTCTTGGACGAAAGCCCCATTTGTGACAAATGCGGCGGCAGCGGCTATGTGGGCACTACCATGTGCGAGTGCCTGAGCGAGCTTTGCCGTCAGGAGCAGAAGAAGGAGATTTCCGTGCTGTCAAGCAGCCGGGAAACCTTCAGCCAGTTCCGGCTGGACTACTATCCCGACGCCGTTGACCCCAAATACGGCGCCAGCCCCCGCACCATTATGGAGCGGACTCTGAACATCTGCCGCCGGTATGCCGCGACCTTCACGCCCAACGCAGGAAATCTGCTGTTCATCGGCGGGACGGGGCTGGGAAAGACCTTCCTGTCGGCGTGCATCGCCCGGACAGTGACCGACCGGGGCTACAGCGTTGTTTACGAAACTTCCAGCCACCTGTTCTCCAAGCTGGAGCAGGCGAAATTCAGTCCCAGCGAAGACACCCGCCGGGAAGCGGCCAAGCTGACGAACAGCGATCTTCTGATTCTGGACGATCTCGGCACAGAGATGCCCGGGCAGTTCGTCACGGCCGCGCTGTACAGCTTACTCAACGACAGAATGATGGCCGTCAAGCCCATGGTCATCTCCACCAACCTGAATGTGGACGAGCTGAGCCGCCGCTACTCCCCCCAGATCGCGTCCCGGCTCCACGGCGACTTCCAGCGTCTGACCTTCGTGGGAAACGACATTCGGGTACTGAAAAACAGAGGTTTATGATGAAAACAGGTATTTTATTCGATTTGGACGGCACGCTTCTGGACACGCTAGCCGACCTTGCCGACAGCGTCAACCACGTTCTTGCATCCTTTGGCTATCCCCAGCGCACGGTGGAGGAAGTCCGCCAGTTCGTGGGCAACGGCGCTGCCCGTCTGATTGCTCAGGCCGTCCCGGAGGGTGCGAACCCCGCCCCGGTGCTTGCGGCGTTCCAGCCCTATTACAGCGCCCACTGCCAGATCAAAACCAAGCCCTATGAGGGCATTCCGGAAGCGCTGGCCGCGCTCCGGGAGCGCTACCCCCTCGCGATTGTTTCCAACAAGCCGGACGCAGCGGTCAAAACCCTCTGCGCCGACATTTTCCCCGGCATTTACGCCCGTGGGGAAAGCCCTGACTGTCCCCGTAAGCCCGCCGCGGACATGGTTTACAAGGCCATGGCATCCATCGGCGCCGATACGTGCATCTACGTCGGCGACAGCGACGTGGACGTCCTGACGGCGAACAACGCCGGTGTCCCCTGCCTCAGCGTTCTCTGGGGCTTCCGGGACAGAGCCTGCATGGAATCGGTGGGTGCGAAGCATTTCTGTGAGACGCCCGCCCAGCTGGTCGCGGACATAGAGGAGATCATCCATGGCAAATGAATTTTACGCCCTGATGGGCCGTATGCGCTATATAACCCGCTGGGGTCTGATGCGCAACACCTTTTCCGAAAACATCTCCGAGCACAGCCACATGACCGCGGTGCTGGCCCATGCTCTGGCGCTGATTCGCCGGGACATTCTGAACCTCCCCGCCCCCGACCCTGACCGCTGCGCCGTGGCGGCGTTGTACCACGACGCTTCGGAGATCCTGACCGGCGACCTGCCCACGCCCATCAAATACTACAATCCGGACATCAAAACCGCCTACAAAGAGGTGGAGCGCATTGCGGGCAACCGTCTGCTGGATATGCTCCCGGCCGAGCTGCGTTCCAGCTACACCCATTATGTGCTGGAGGACGACGCGGAGCTGAAACCCTTCGTCAAGGCCGCGGACAAGCTGTCCGCCCACATCAAGTGTCTGGAGGAGCAGAAGGCAGGCAACACAGAATTCGACTCCGCGGCGCTGCAGACTCTGGACGCGCTGAAAGCCATGAACAGCCCTGAGCTGGAATGGTTTCTAAACAACTGTCTGCAAGCCTTCACGCTGAATCTCGACCAGCTGTAGCACTTGACGGTTGACGGAAAATATGCTACCATAGGCTGTGTCGATGTGCTGACATTTGTTATGTAATTTTATATCCCCCGTCATGGGGGGACATGCCGCTGTGGTGGAATAGGTAGACACCCGAGACTTAAAATCCCGCGGGCCGGATGCAGCACCCAATCCGAAAAGTGCTTGCAAACAGCCAACTTTTTCAAATTTGATTATCTCTGTTTCGGAGCATCCCTCCAAAACATCACTCCAACTTCATATCCCTTCATTTGAAGGGATTGAATACGCCGCTATGATGGAATGGTAGACATAGTGGACTTAAAATCCACCTGAAGCGATTCAGTACCGGTTCGAGTCCGGTTAGCGGCACCATTTTCTTGATCTCAGGGCAGTTTTTCTGCTCTGAGATTTTTACATTTCGGGTAGGATTGCGATGATGGCATTGGCAGAGGACAGCTTGTTGTTTTCGTCCAAATGGGTGTAGATATTCGCTGTCGTTCCGATTGTGCTGTGACCAAGCCATGCCTGAATCTCTTTCAAGCTGACTCCCTGAGCGAATAGAAGTGAAGCACAGCTATGCCCTTACGGTATAATTACGACAAACCGGAAAAGCCCCGTATATCAAGGGTTTT
>ERZ506918.172-NODE-172-length-29616-cov-4.674740_pt1 | contig 29616 bp, 24 predicted proteins | sample MGYA00513975_ERZ506918 | MGnify/ENA metagenome assembly ERZ506918 | reverse complement strand
CAGGCGAAAAATCCCTCGCTGTTGGTCATATTCCCGGTTTTCAGATAGACCCTAAATTTCCATGAAGGAAGCCCCGGCTTCGCATCAGCGAAGACGGGGCTGTGGTTTTTACTTGGAATGCTTAGCTGGCTCTGATGACCAGATCCTTGCGGATATATCTGGTGTCGCCGTCGGTCATGGGCATAGCCTCCACCGTGGCGTCATACCATTCCTGCGTGTCGGTGTTGCGCAGCTCGGTTTCGATCTGGTAGTCGCGGTAGGTGGTATCGCTCTTGCCAACGAAGTACATAACATGGTAGCCGTACTGGGACTCGATGATGCCGGTGTTGCCGGTCTGGCGGCTTTCGTCGAAGCACCAGTCGTTGAAGCTGGACACCATCTGGCCGGGGTAGACGTTCTCGTACAGGCCGCCGGTGGTGCCGTCGCCGTCGTCGGACTTCTCATTGGCCAGAGCAGCGAAGGAATCCTCGGTGGCGTCGCCGGACATCCACTCGTCCAGAATTTCCTCGGCCTTCTGCTTGGCAGCTTCCTTCTCCTCGTCGGAGTAGGTGGTGGTACCGGTGGTGGAATCGGTGGTGCCGCCCTCAAACTTGATCAGAATGTGGCGCACGTTCACCAGCGGGAAGGTGTTGTCGTTGGAACCGGTGAAGAACACGGCATAGTAGCCCTGCGTGGTCGTGGTTTCCTTGCCGTCATCATCGGTAGAGGTGGAAGTATTGGCGATGACAGTCTTGTCGCCTTCCTTGCGGGCGCTGTCGATGACCCAGTCTCTGATGGTGGCGGAGACGGAGGAATACTGCTGGTCGGTGTAGGCGGTGCTGGAAGCCTCGGTGTCCCGGTTGACATCCAGAGCGGCGATGGCGGCGTCAAAGTCCTCGACGGTGGCGACATCCTCGCCGATCAGGGAATCAGCGGCTTCCTTGGCGGCCTTCACGGCCTCATCGCTGTCCGCGTCAACCTCATCCGTCTGGAACTTGCTGGCGGCGAGGTAGTAGGTGTTGTAGGTGAAGGAGGAATACTTCTCGTAGTTCTCGCTCTCAGCGGCGCGCAGGTCGGCGTCGGTATAGGTCAGGGAAGACGAATAGCTGTTGCGGTAGGCACTGGCGAGGGCGTTGAGGGTAACGTACTGTCTGTAGCTTTCCTCCGTTGCGCCGTTGCCGTACTGGGCTTTCAGGAAGTCCTTGGTGCTGGAATAGCCGTACAGGTTGGCATAGAGCTTCATGTTGTTAATGGCGCTGTCGATATCGGCAAGATCGTCCTCGGACAGGGTGAAGCCTGCGGCCTCAGCGGCGTCTGCCAAGGCGTAGGCGCTGCGGGCGTTGTCCTTGGCGGTGTTCAGAAAATCGTCCGCCCAGGTCAGGCCGGTGTCATTGTTGATGACCTGCTCGTTCAGGGGCTTGGAGGTGTCCAGACCAAGCATGGCGGCGTAGCTGCCGTAGTTGGAGTTAAAGCTGTTGATGGCGCTCATATAGAAGTAGTTCAGCTCGGCATTGCTGATCTCATGATCGCCCACGGTCAGTGCCACGGTGTTCCGCTCGCGGACACCGCTGTTAGTGATGCTTCTGGTGACGCCAATGGCGATCGCGAATACCACCATGACAGCCAGAACGACGACAAAAATGGTGGTGTAAAGCGTCAGTTTCTTTGCTTCCTTCTGCTCAGCGACCTGTTTTTCCGTCATTTTGGCGGTTTGCTGCTCATTGCGAAGCTTCTTCTTGCTGGATGCGCTCATGTAATCAAATCCTCTCATTTGTCCTTTTGGTCATAACGCGATTGGTTTTACGCACAGACCAGAGTATTATAATCTATTTTCCCGCCGGTTTCAAGGGGCAATCTGCTGAAGAAGACGGAATTAGAAAAAAATTTACAGAAAATCTGCACCGGCTGCCCTACAAGGGCGCGTATATGACCCGCAGGTGCGATAACCAAGGGTGAGAAAAACGTTGCTAAGCCAAAGGCGATCTGGTCAGAGTTTCCCCCAATAAAAAACACGGGGAGCCGAAGCTCCCCATGCACCCCGCTTTAGCCGTATCGCATCCAATTATGACCTGCACGAAAAGGCAGGTGGGATGCCGCTCCCGACCATTACTGCTCCCAGCGTCCACCATCCGTCGATGCGGGGGCGGGAGGTCTGCAAACAGGCCGGGAAGTCTAACGTCCCAATAAGAAAATGTGGGTCCAAAAGGACACGCTACGCACCAAGCAGGAGGAATACCGCGCTTATTCCGCGTCCTCCGAGTAAAGAGAATCCATAATCAGGTCGTACACGGCCTGCAATTCCGCCTCGTCCTCGATGGCGCAGAGGATCGGCTCTCCGTCTTCCTCAATGGATTTGAAAATGCTGACCTCCAGATCCAACGAATCGGAACCGTCGTCGGCGGGAATGACTGCCATATAGGTATTGCCGTTGTACTCCAGTGTGCTGAGTACCTCCAGCTCGTATTCGGTGCCTTCCTCATCCACGATGGTGATGAAATCAGAACCGTATTGGTCTGCCAAGGAAATCGCCCCCCGCTTTTGATGCCTATATTCTACCGCAGGGCGCGCGCAAAATCAAGAGGTCATTTTGTACAGAAACAGGGCGGCATTTTAGGACAGAAAATCTTCCAGAAACTGATTCAGTTCGTCCTCTGACCGGACGGGGATGCCTTTTTCCAGAGCCTCCCGGTCGGCGTCGGGGAGGGAGGACACCTGACAGGGGAAAATCTGCTTCGGTTCGGAAGCGCCTTTGTCGAACAGCGCCAGATACCCCCGGAAGCACCCCAATGTGAGGTACAGAAGCAAAATAAGGCTTGCCGATTTTTTCAGCATATCATGCATTCCTCCTTTTGCTGCTAGTATTTCCCACAATTAAAACTTTATTTATAAATTGGGGCTTTCGTTTTTTCATCCGGTATGGTATAATGATATGAGTAGTGTTATGCGAATATGACACTGGTTATAATGGATTTACCAGGCAGGCACGTCCTGCTTCTATTGGAGGTACCCTATGGCAAATGAAAAAAAGCCCAGGAGGCGCAAGAAGCTCCGGCAGGAGTGGAATCCCCACTGGTCGCTGAAACTGCTGTATATGATCTTCTCCGTGGCCGGTTCCGTGCTGAAAATTGCCGTCGGCGCGGCGGCGACGGTTCTGCTGATCGTGCTGATCTGCGGTACGGTCTTTGTCGGCACGCTGGGAGACTATTTGCAGGAGGATATTCTGACGGAGGCCGCTGACTGGTCCCTGGACGACTACGATCTGGAGCAGACTTCCTTCATTTATTATGTGGACAACCACGGCGATATCCAGCTGCTGCAGCAGATTTATACCACCACCGACCGTCAGTGGGCGTCCATTGACGAAATTCCCGAAGACCTGATTCATGCCGCCGTGGCCATCGAGGATAAACGGTTCTACGAGCATCAGGGCGTGGACTGGATCACCACCATGAAAGCCTGCCTGAATATGTTCTTCGGCGGCGACGAGCAGTTCGGCGGCTCCACCATCACCCAGCAGTTCATCAAAAACCACACGGGTGAAAAGAGCGTTACCGTCCAGCGAAAGGTCATGGAGATTTTCCGGGCGCAGATTTTCGAGCGGGAATACGACAAAGACCTGATCATGGAGTATTACCTCAACGAGATTTATCTGGGGCGGGGCTGCTACGGCGTCAAGAGCGCCGCGGCGGAGTATTTCGGTAAGGAGCTGCGGAACCTGACCACCGCCGAGTGCGCCAGCCTCATCAGCATCACCAATAACCCGTCCCTGTTCAACCCCTATTCCGAGAGCGTATATATGTACAAGGGCGAGGAGCGGGACGGTGCCGGACGGAACCGCTACCGTCAGCTGAACGTTCTGAGCGAGATGCTGGATCAGGGCTATCTGACGCAGGAGGAGTACGATGCGGCTGTGGCGCAGGAAATGGTGTTCAAAGAGGGCATCGACGACGCCGACCGCTGGACGATCTGCGACAACTGCGGCTACGAGAACACCCGCAGCCACTTTACCGGCGAGGGGGATACCTGCTACTGCCCCCAGTGCGGCGAGCAGGTGGCCGTCAGCACCGATGCTTCCCAGCACATTTATTCGTGGTTCGTGGACGCTGTCATTGTGGACTTTGCCAGCTATCTGGCAGATCAGGACGGCAAGGTCTGGGATGACTTAAGCACCAACGACCAGAGCATCTACCTCAACCGCATCCAGAAGGGCGGCTACCATATTTATACCACCTTGGACATGGACGTGCAGAAGCAGGTGGACGCGGTTTATACCGACCTGAGCAACATTCCCACCACCCGCAGTGAGCAGCAGCTCCAGTCCGCCATCGTGGTCATCAACAACGAGACGGGCGACGTGGTTGCCCTGTCCGGCGGCGTGGGGGAGAAGACGACCTTCCTTGCCTACAACAAGGCTACGCAGGCGAAGCTCCAGACCGGTTCTTCCCAGAAGCCCATTTCCGTTTACGCCCCGGCCTTTGAGTCCGGCGAGGTCACCCCGGCGTCGGTGATGAAAGACCTGCCCATGACCTATATCGACGGCAACAACTGGCCGAAGAACGATAACCGGCAGTACCAGTACGCGAGGACTGTCTATCAGGGCATTGTTTCCTCCGTCAACACCGTTTCTGCCCGGACGCTGGACACCATCGGCGCGGATTACGGATACAGCTTTGCCAAGTATAACTTTGGCCAAAGCTCCCTGACCGACAATTACCCCCTGCCCAACGGGCAGAGCCTGTCCGACGTGGGTCTGGCGCCTTTGGCGCTGGGCGCGCTGACGGTGGGTTCCACTGTACGGGAGATGTCCGCCGCCTACGCGACCTTCGCCAACGATGGCGTTTACCGGGAGCCGAGACTGTTCACCAAGGTCTACGACAGCAACGGCAAAGTTGTGGTGGACAATGAGCAGGAGTCCCGGAAGATCCTCAGCCAGAAGACTGTGGATTATATGAACTACTGCCTGTTCAACGCGGCGAACAACGGCACCGGCGGCGCGGCCATCTTTGCGGGACAGAACATCGCGGGCAAGACCGGTACCACGTCTTCCAACCGCGACCGGTGGTTCTGCGGCTATACCACCCACTACACCGCAGCCGTATGGTGCGGCTACGACATCCCCGAACAGATCTACCTCACCGGCAGCAGCGCCAACCCGGCGGCACGGCTGTGGAAGGCGGTCATGCAGCCCATCCACGACGGCCTGCCCAGAGAGGGACTGTATAACGGCAACGCCTTCCACAGTGTGGGCGTGTGTCTGGATTCCGGCAAGAAAGCCACTGCGGCGTGCAGCGCCGATGTGCGTGGACTGGAGCGCGTGGTCTACGTGAACGTCTACGACGGCGACGAGCCGGAGGGAACCTGCGACAAGCACGTTCAGGTGGACTATTGCGTCACCGGCGGCGGTGTGGCGACGGACTACTGCTATATGTTCAGCGACGCCCAGATCGAGTCCCGGTCTCTTGTGAAGCTGACGCAGGCCGAGGTGGACGAGATCAAGGCGGCGGACGGCTTCGGGCTGAACGACATCTACACCGCCAACTACTATGTATATCTCATTGATTCCGACGGTAACCCAGCTTCGTGGCACGGGTTTTACAACAACCTGAATAACGGCGTGGACGCGCCTTATATCATGTGCCCGCTGCACAACCAGAGCTCCTGGGAGGAGTATCAGCCCGGCGGTACGGAGGAAGACACCACCGGCGGCTGGGATAACAGCTCGGACAACAGCTCGGACGGCGGCTGGCATGGCGGCTGGGACGGCTTCGTCGGCTGAGATAAGGAGAAAGAGGGAGGAGACCCAATGCTCTGGATTTCCGATGAATGGAAGGAATATGAGGTGCTGGACACCAGCGGCGGCGAGCGGCTGGAACGGTGGGGCAAGTTCATTCTGGTGCGCCCTGACCCACAGGTGATCTGGGATACACCACGGACGGTACCCCAATGGAAGCGCTATGATGCCCGCTACGTCCGCTCCAATACCGGCGGCGGACACTGGACGGACAACAAGCTCCCGGAACGGTGGCAGATTCACTATAAGGACTACCTGACCTTTAACGTCAAGCCCATGAACTTCAAGCACACGGGCGTTTTCCCGGAGCAGGCGGCAAACTGGGATTTCATCCGGGAGAAGGTGGTGGCGGCTTCCGCCCGCCGTCCTGTCCGGGTGCTGAATCTGTTCGCCTATTCCGGCGGCGCGACACTGGCGGCGGCTGCCGGGGGAGCGGAGGTGTACCATGTGGACGCCTCCAAGGGCATGGTGGCATGGGCGAAGGAAAACGCCGTGGCTTCCGGCCTTGCCGACCGGCCCATTCACTGGATCGTGGACGACTGCGGTAAGTTCATCCAGCGGGAGATCCGCCGGGGACGGCGCTATGACGGCATTATCATGGACCCGCCCAGCTATGGCCGTGGGCCAAGCGGTGAGATCTGGAAGATGGAGACCAGCTTTTACCCCTTCTTACAGGAGACGGTGAAGCTGCTGTCCGACGACCCGCTGTTCGTCATCATCAATTCGTACACCACAGGGCTTGCGCCCTCCGCTGTGGCCTATGCTTCCGACGTGGTATTCGGGGCGGCACATGGCGGCAAAACCGTTGCCGGTGAGCTGGGACTGCCGGTGAAGCAGTCCGGACTGGTTCTTCCCTGCGGTGCCACCGGACGGTGGACGCCGTAACAAATAGGAGGATGCCTGATTTGAGCGACATAATTTCTGTAGAGCATCTGGCATACACGTACCCGGGCGTGGAGGACACGCCCGGTGTTCCCGTGTTTGCGGATTTGAATCTGACCATTGAAGAAGGCAGCTTTGTTGCCGTACTCGGCACCAACGGCTGCGGAAAATCCACCCTTGCCAAGCATTTCAACGCCATTCTGCTGCCCTCCGGGGGAAAGGTCTACGTCTGCGGCATCGATACCGCCAATGAAGACAGGCTCATCGCCATCCGCCGGAACGTGGGCATGGTTTTCCAGAACCCGGACAACCAGATTGTGGCGAATGTGGTGGAGGAGGACGTTGCTTTCGGCCCTGAGAATCTGGGCATTGCCAGCCCGGAGATACGCCGCAGAGTGGACAGCGCCCTGAAACAGGTGGACATGTACGAGTACCGCACCCACGCGCCCCATTTACTGTCCGGCGGACAGAAGCAGCGCATTGCCATTGCGGGCGTGATTGCCATGGAGCCGAAGTGCATCGTTTTGGACGAACCCACCGCCATGCTTGACCCGAGAGGCCGCCGAGAGGTGATCGACACCATCGGACGGCTGAATCGGGAGAAGGGCATCACGGTGGTTCTGATCACCCACCACATGGACGAAGCGGCCAAGGCGCAGCGCGTCGTGGTGCTGGATAAGGGGAAGGTTGCGGCGGACGGTACGCCGAAGGAGGTCTTCTCTCAGGTGGAGCTGCTGCACGGCATCGGACTTGCCGCACCGGAGACGGTGGAGCTGTGCTGGGAGCTGAATCAGGGGGGCTTTGACCTTCCACTGGATAAATTAGACCCGAAAGAATGCGCGCAGGCACTTTACGATATGGTGATGGCCTGACCCGCTGGGAGGTATTTTCTTGAAACCCATTCTGGAAGTGAAGAATCTCACTTATATTTACAGCGCCGGGACGCCCTTTGAGCATAAGGCGCTGGACGACATATCCTTTTCCGTAGAGCGGGGGGAGTTTATTGGCATCATCGGCCACACCGGCTCCGGGAAATCCACCCTGATGCAGCAGCTGAACGGACTGCTGAAGCCTACCTCCGGCACGGTGCTGCTGGACGGGCAGGACATCTGGTCGGACAAGAAGCTGACCCGGCAGGCACGGTTCCGGGTAGGGCTGGTGTTCCAGTACCCGGAGTATCAGCTGTTTGAGGAAACCGTGTACAAGGACATTGCCTTCGGCCCCAAGAACATGGGGCTGTCAGCGGAGGAAGTCGATCGCCGCGTCCGGGAAGCCGCCGGGTTCGTGGGGCTTACGGAGCAGCAGCTGGAGGTCTCGCCCTTTGACCTTTCCGGCGGCCAGAAGCGCCGGGTGGCCATTGCGGGTGTGATTGCCATGGAGCCGGAAGTTCTCATTCTGGACGAACCCACCGCCGGCCTTGACCCCGTGGGGCGCTCGGAAATTCTGGGCAATATTCAGTCCTACCGCAAGGCGAAGAACGCCACAATCATGATGGTCTCCCACTCCATGGAGGACGTGGCGCGGCTGACGGATCGCCTGCTGGTGATGAACGGCTCCAAGCTTGCCATGGACGCGCCCCCCGCGCAGGTGTTTACCCACGCTGAAGAACTGACCCAAATGGGACTGAACATACCCCAGGTGACACAGGTATTTCTGGAGCTGAAAAAGCTGGGGCTGGACGTGAAAAACGTCTACACCATCGACCAGGCCGCGGCGGAGATCAGGCGGCTCAAGGGGGGGGACTGCCATGCTTAAAGACATTACCCTCGGCCAGTATTTCCCGGGCAATTCCGTCATTCACCGCCTTGACCCCAGAACGAAACTCATTGTTCTGGTCGTATACATGGTGACGCTTTTCGTTGCCTCCGGGTGGGTATCCTACGGCGTGCTGCTCCTGTTCCTGCTGACAGTAATCAAAATTTCCGCCATTCCGGGAAAATCCATCGTCCGGGGCATGAAGCCGCTGGTGATGATCCTTGTTTTCACCGGCGTGCTGAATCTGTTTTTTAACAAGGACGGCAGGGTGCTGGTGGATTTCTGGGGCATTACCATCACCACCGGCGGCGCGGAGCGTGCGGCCTTTATGCTGGTGCGTATTCTGATGCTGGTCACCGCGACCTTCCTGCTGACCTACACCACCTCGCCCATCTCCCTGACGGACGGGCTGGAAAGCCTGATGAATCCGCTGAAGGTCATCAAGGTGCCTGTCCATGAGCTGTCCATGATGATGTGCATTGCCCTGCGGTTCATCCCCACGCTGATCGAGGAAACGGATAAGATCATGTCCGCCCAGAAAGCCCGTGGTGCGGACTTTGAAAGCGGCAAGCTGATGGAGCGGGCAAAGGCACTGATCCCCATTCTGGTGCCGCTGTTCATCAGCGCGTTCCGCCGTGCGGACGAGCTGGCCACCGCCATGGAGTGCCGCTGCTATCAGGGCGGCGAGGGGAGAACCAAGATGAAGCAGCTGCATTATCAGCGTAACGACTTTGCCGCGTTCGGTGCGGCGGCGCTGCTGACAGCGGCGGTCATTATTCTGAAAAAGTTTGGTATGTGAGGGAAATATGCGCAATATCGCCCTGTTTTTGACTTATCTCGGCACCCATTACCACGGCTGGCAGGTGCAGAAAAATCTGCCCACCGTAGCGGAGACCATGGAGAAGGCCGCCGCCATGGTGGTTGGGCATCCGGTGCATATGACGGGCTGCGGCCGGACGGATGCGGGTGTTCATGCGCGGGTGTACGTGGCGAATTTCCGCACGTCCTCCACCATCCCGGTGGAGCGGCTGCCCTATGCGTTGAATACCCACCTTCCCTGCGACATCGTGGTGACAAAAGCTTTTGAGGTTCACGAGAATTTCAACGCCATCGGCTCCTGCGCCCGGAAGGAATATACCTATCAGATTTACAATTCCCGTCTAAAAGACCCGTTTTATGTCAACCGCGCATGGTTTTACCCCCGGCACTTAGACGAGAACGTGATGCAGGCGGCGGCAAACCAGTTCGTGGGTACCCACGATTTTGCCGCCGTAAGAAGCGTCGGCACGGATGTCAAATCCACCGTCCGCACTGTATACTATTACAATGTGGAGCGGCAGGGGGAGCTTGTCACCCTCAGGGTCTGCGCCAACGGTTTCCTTTACAACATGGCGCGGGCCATGGCGGGGACGGTAGTCTACGCCGCCGAGGGAAAGATACGCCCGGAGGAGATCGGCGAAATTCTGGCCTCCGGCAACCGCACCGCCGCCGGCCCGACAGTCCCGGCGGGAGGGCTGTACATGACCCGTCTGTGGTATGACGATGGAATCGAAAAGTTTGAGGTCGGAAGCGACGGAAACGTCTGATACGGGGCGTTATCGTTCATAATTTGTTTTACCTTTTTCAGACGCAATATGCTATACTGCACCGAAAAGGAGTGAGCGTTATGCAGCCAAAAATGTGCAGCAAATGTAAGAAAAATATCGCCGTTGTGTTTATTACCAAAGTTGAAAACGGCGTTACCATGAATGAAGGCTACTGCCTGAAATGTGCCCGGAGTCTGGGAATTCCCCAGATCGATCAGGCCGTGAAGCAGATGGGCATTTCCGACGAAGATCTGGATATGCTCAGCGACGAAATGAGCAGCATGTTCGGCCAGAAGGACGACAGCGACAGCTCTGACGACGATGAGATCGACAGCCAGACCGCCACGTTCCCGCTGCTGAACCAGCTTTTCGGCAATACCCCCGCGCCCCAGCCCCGTCCTTCCAGAAAGGAAGAAGGAGAGCCGAAGGAAAAGAAAAAGTCCAAGCGGCATAAATTTCTGGACAGCTATTGCATGGACTTGACCGGCCGGGCACGGGAGGGCAAGCTGGATAAGGTCATCGGCCGGGATGTGGAGACGGAACGGGTCATCCAGATACTCAACCGCCGCCAGAAGAACAACCCCTGTCTCATCGGCGAACCCGGCGTGGGCAAAACCGCCATTGCCGAGGGACTTGCCCAGCGAATTGCGGCGGGGGATGTCCCCTACAAGCTGCGGGACAAGGAGGTTTTCCTGCTTGACCTCACCGCGCTTGTGGCAGGTACCCAGTTCCGCGGGCAGTTTGAAAGCCGCATGAAGAGCCTGATCGGCGAGATCAAGGAGTGCGGCAACATCATTCTGGTCATCGACGAAGTCCACAATCTGGTGGGTGCGGGAGACGCGGAGGGCAGCATGAACGCCGCCAACATCCTGAAACCCGCTCTGTCCCGGGGGGAAATTCAGGTCATCGGCGCGACGACCTTCGCCGAGTACCGTAAGTATATTGAAAAGGACGCCGCTCTGGAGCGCCGTTTCCAGCCCGTCACCGTGGCGGAACCCACCATCGCCGAAGCAAGCCAGATCATGCAGGGCATTGCCAAATCCTACGCCGAATTCCACGGGGTGGAGATTTCCCCGGAAATCGCCCGCCAGTGCGTCGTCCTCTCCGAGCGCTACATCACCGACCGGTTTCTGCCGGATAAGGCCATTGACCTGCTGGACGAAGCCTGTTCCGACGTCAACCTGCAGTGCAAGGAGATTTCCCAGCTGGCCGAGCTGAAAAAGGAGCGGGACGACTACGAGCTGGAACTGCGGATGCTCAACGAGAACACGGAGAATCAGGACTATGAGCGTCTGGCGCTGATCCGCAGCAAGCTGATGCAGCTGGCGGCGAAGATCGAGGAGCTGGAAAAGCTACCCAAACCCGCCGTGACCATGGAGAATCTGGCACGGATCATCGAGCTGTGGACGAAAATTCCCGCGTCCAAGATCAAGGCGCAGGAGTACGAGCAGATCAAGGGGCTGAGCGACCGCCTGAAAACCCACATCGTCGGTCAGGACGAGGCGGTAGACGCCGTGTCCCGTGCCATCCGCCGCAACCGGGTGGGCATTTCCCCCAAGAAGCGGCCCGTGTCCTTTATCTTTGTCGGCCCCACCGGCGTGGGTAAGACGGAGCTGGTCAAGCAGCTGGCGAGTGATCTGTTTGACAATGTGGACAGCCTGATTCGGCTGGACATGTCGGAATATATGGAGAAGCACACCGTCTCCAAGCTCATCGGTTCGCCTCCCGGCTATGTGGGCTATGACGAGGCCGGACAGCTGACGGAGAAGATCCGCCGCCGTCCCTACAGCATCGTGCTGTTCGATGAAATCGAAAAAGCGCACCCGGATGTTCTGAACATTCTGCTGCAGGTGCTGGACGACGGACGCATCACAGACGCGCAGGGCAGGGTGGTGAACTTTGAGAACACCATCATCGTCATGACCTCCAACGCCGGTTCCGAAGGCAGTGTGGGCGGCATGGGCTTTGGCCGAAGCGATGGCGACAAGGTGAAGGAAAAGACCATGAAGGCATTGCAGGGCTTCCTGCGGCCGGAATTTCTCAACCGCGTGGACGAGATCATCACCTTCAACCACCTGACGGAGGAAAACTTCCTCGGTATCGCGGACATCATGCTCAAGGAGCTGCAAGACAGCCTGCTTAGTCGCGGCCTGAACCTTTTCTGGGACGACGATCTGCGCCAGCTGCTGGTGAAGAAAGCCTATTCCGTGACCTACGGCGCGAGAAATCTCCGCCGCACTATCCAGAAGGAGCTGGAAGACCCGATTTCCGAAGCAATCATTGACAGTTTTGAGCATCCCATTTCCGCCATCCGCATCCGGGTGGAGGGAGAGACCGTCAAGCTGGACATTACCTGACATATGGGAGGGGAAAAATCCCCTCCCATTTTTTCACGAATGCTGTAAGATTTTCCCCATTCCCGCGTCTAATGGGTGTAGGAGGTGAGGCCGTGACGGAGTTTGAACAAATATACCGGGCGTATTTTCAGGATGTGGAGCTGTACCTGCGGGCGATCAGTCATAACGAAAGTCTTGCGGAGGAGCTGACGGAACAGGTATTCTTTCAGGCGTTGAATGCTCTGCCGAAATTTCGGGGCGACTGCGACGTCCGCACCTGGTTATGCTCCATGGCGAGAAACGCCTACCTCAGCCATCTGCGCAAGGAGCGCCCGTCCCAGCCTATCGACGAGCTGGAAATCAGCGACCCGAAGCAGGCGGTGGAGGAACAGATTATGGACGCTCAGCAGGCCATGGCCGTTCACCGGGTGCTTCACGACTTGCCGGAACCCTATAAGGAGGTTTTCTCCCTGCGGGTCTTCGGGCAGCTTTCCTTTGGTGACATCGGAAGCCTGTTCGGACGCACGGCAAACTGGGCCTGTGTGACCTACCACCGGGCAAGGCAGAAAATACGGGATGAAATGGGGGAATATGTATGAAACTATCCTGTAATGTGATCCGGGATCTGCTCCCGCTGTATGCGGAAAATCTGACCAGCGAAGAGAGCAACGCCCTCGTGGACGAGCATCTGTGCGGGTGCGACGAATGCGCGAAGCAGCTGGGGATTCTGAAAAAAGCCCAGGCGATTCCGGTGGAAACAGACGCGCCGGGACTGAAAAAGATCAGAAAGGCCATTGTGCGCCGCCGGGTTTTAGCGGTGACCATGGCTGTGATGCTGGTGATCACGCTCGTGCTGGGCGCGACGTTCCTCTGGGAAGCGCCGGTCTGGCTGGACGCAGATCAGGCGGTGAAGGAAGTCATGAAGATGGAGGACGGCAGCATCCGTATCTACTATACGGACATCATTCAGGGAATCGGCAGTGCGGACGATATGGCCGGAAACAGGGGTATTCTGTGCTGGAGCACATGGGGCAGGGTATACTTCGGGGAGCAGATACCACCAGACCCTTATGTTACGCCGGATGACGCGGGGGGAACCACGACCTACAGCTGCTACGGTGACCCCACTCTGCCGGAAGAATTGCAGGTATTGGATGCCGCGCGGAACAATTATTGGTATATCAGCCCCAAGAATGGCAGGGCGGAGGTGCTTCTGCTGAAAGGGGAGGGGGACGTGGAAGCCCCTGATGAGCCGCTTCTGACGGTCAGTCACAACGGGGCGATCTCCTGCGTCGTTCTCGCGGTCATGGCAATTATTTTGGCGATTCTGGCGTACCGTTTCAGAAAGCACCGGGGCGCCCCATGGCTGACCCATGGCGCCGCTCTTGCCGGGTGCGGGTGTGTGTCGCTTCTGGTCGTTTCCGGCGGGCAGTTTGTGGAGTTTTACGGCGACTACACGGCGCATGTGAGCAACGCCTGCATTTTGCTGATACCGATGTTCCTTACGGCGGTGTGCGCCATCCGTCTGCAAAAGCTGAAAGCGCAGGATAAGGGTTTATGAGGAAACATCCCGGAAGGCTGTCCTTCCGGGATGTTCTGCGTTTGCTTGTCAAAGAACTTCGTTCATTTTGTCCTCGACCTTCCATGCAAGGTCTTCGGCTTTGTTGGCGGCTTTTGCCGCCGCGCGCCGCACGGGATTCTGCCTGGGCATCATCAGAACCGCTACCGCACCCGCAGCAGCGCCAAGACCGGCGGAAAGCATCCATCCTTTTGCGTTCATAAATTCTCCCTCCCTTCACAGGTAGTATACCCCAAAGGAAAAAAATCAGGACTGGAAGGTTTTTATCTTTGCAGATGGAAAAAGTTGTGATACAATAAACAAAAAACATGCCGGAGGCGGGATTATGTCTATTGATATATTACAAGAAAAGATTCGCAAGCTGAAGAATCCTTCCATGGCGGAGCTGATGCTGCCGCTGAACGACTTGCCGCCCCGGTATGCTCATGACGCTAAAGGCTACGGAGAATTTTGCCGGGATTTGCTCGGCGGATTGAAGGGAATTGTCCCGGCAGTTCGGCTGAGCTTCGGCGTGTTTGCCCTTCTGGGCGGCGATGGCTTGCAGGAGCTGGCGCAGACGCTGAACACCGCCCGGAACATGGGCTATTACACTGTGCTGGATGCGCCGGAACTGCTCAGCCCGACCGCCGCCCAGATAACGGCGGAAGCGTTTTTCGGCGGGAAAACCGACTATCCCTGTGACGGGTTGGTTGTTTCCGGATACTTGGGCAGCGATATCATCAAGCCCTTCCTGCCCGGCTGCCGGGAGGGGAAGAAGGACTTGTTCGTGGCAGCGCGCACCGGAAATAAATCCGCTCCGGAATTGCAGGATTTGCTCTGCGGCTCCCGGCTGGTGCATACGGTGGCTGTGGACTTGATAAACCGGTTCGCGCCGGAGACGATGGGGAAGCTGGGCTATTCCCGAATCGGCGCGCTGACGGCGGCCAGCTCCGCCGAAAGCCTCCGCAGTCTTCGCGGCAAGTATCCCCGGGTTTTTTTCCTGGTGGACGGCTACGATTCCCCCAGCGCCAATGCCAAAAACTGCTCCTACGCTTTTGACAGGCTGGGGCACGGCGCGGTGGTGTGCGCGGGGGAGACGATCACCTGCGCATGGAAGCAGGCACAGTCCGACGGCGGGGATTTTCTGGAGCAGGCCGTGGCTGCCGCCGAAAGAATGAAGAAAAATCTGACGAGATATGTAACGATTCTTTAAGGAGGAAACGTGATGCGTCGAACTGACCGGGAAGTGACCGACCCCGCCGAGATCACGGAGATGATGACCCGCTGCGAGGTGCTTCATCTGGCGCTGAACACGGACACAGTACCCTACATTCTCCCCGTGAACTTCGGAATGGAGCCGGACGGAATGACCATGTACATCCACGGTGCGCGGGAGGGGACGAAGTATGCCCTGATAGAAAAGGACAACCGCGCCGGCTTTGAGCTGGACTGTACCCACGGTCTGGTTCTGGAAAATGGGGCGTGTTCCATCAACTACGAAAGCGTCATCGGCTGGGGCTATCTGGAGGACGTGGCCGAGCCGGGGGAAAAGCGCAGGGCACTGGATTTGATCATGAAGCAGTACCGGGGCGAGGATTTCCCATACAGCACTGCCGTGATACCCAAAACCCGTGTACTTCGTCTGCGGGTGCAGGCGCGGACGGCGAAACGGAGACGCATGGGATAATATGTACCGGGGCGAACTGCCCCGGGGTGTTATCGGACACCAGCTGTACCCTGACGGGCGGCGGTGTTTTCCGTGATGTCGTCCATCCCGTCCAGAGGGCCGTTGCCGTTGTCGATGGTGGCGTTGGTAGAAGGCTCAACGCTGGGCATCGTGGTGGGCGCGGTGGTAGCCCGGGTCGTCTCAGTGGTCGCGGCGGTAGGCGTCGTGGTGGGAACGGTAGTGTTTCTGCTGGGGTCCTGGTTGGTGCAGCCGCAGCCGGTAAACAGCGCCGCGGTAAGGACGAGAACCAGTACGAAAGTGGCATATTTTTTCATGTTTTTACCTCCAAATGAATCTTGCTTCAAACGTATTATTTCCCGTATGCCGGGGTTTACGCTGGTAATAATACCCAGTTTTCTGCAACTTTATAAGAGCAAACACTTTTTCTCCCGTTTCCTGCGAAGTGGACGTTTTCTTTATTTTCTTTTGCAAGTTAGCATATGATAACTCGTAAAATCGGATTTTCTGAAATTTTTTGTTGCTTTTTCTTGCATAGACATGTATAATGAATGGGAATAAAAAAAACGAAGGAGAGTTCTGCGCTATGAAGAAGCTCGCTGCTAAGAAAAATGTGGAGTGCATGGCATGTCTGCAATGCGTTGCCGCCTGTTCCGAGGCGTTCTATAAGGAATTTGACGAGGAGAAGAGCTGTGTCCGCATCGTGGCCAAGGGTGCCGGCGCCAAGCCCAACACCTGCATTCAGTGCGGCAAGTGTATGCGTACCTGTGAGCACGAAGCCATCACCCAGAACCCCAAGACCGGCGTGTACATGATCAACAAGAAGAAGTGCGTCAGCTGCGGCAAGTGCGCCGAAGCCTGCCCCATGCACGTGATCGTGTTCGAGGAAGGCAGCCCCGCCTCCAAGTGCATTGCCTGCGGCATCTGCGTCAAAGCATGCCCTATGGAACTGCTGGAAATCGTGGAGAAATAAGTCAAGCAACCGGATGGGCAGCCTTTGGCTGCCCATCTTTCCATTTTTAAGAAAAGGCTAAAAATGAAAAATAGGCTTGTAATCCCGGTGGCATCATGGTATAATGCGAATCAGTATGTTTAGAAACATTCATCCCTAGGAGGAACGACATGAGCGGACGCTATGAAAGAAAAAAGCCGCAAAAGGCAGGCGGCTGGAAGAAGCCGGTGCTGATTGCGGTTCTGATTGTTGTGATTTTGATTGCCGCGCTGGTAGTTGCGGCTGTGGTATATTACAACTCCATGCTCAACAAGCTGAACAGAGTGCAGGTGCCGACCATCGACTATTCCAATTTGGAAACGGAGCCGGAGGAGACGACGGAAGCCGTCACGGAAACGACGGTCACCACAGAGGAGACCACTGTTGCCACGACGGAACCGCATGTTGCTTCCAGCGCGGACTACATCAACATCCTTCTGGTTGGCCAGGCTGCCCGTGATGGCGAGGCCGAACGGTTTGCCGATACCATGATCCTCTGCACGGTAAACACATACGAAAAGACCGTGACGCTGACCTCACTGCTCCGGGATACGCTGGTTCAGTATCCCAACTATACGGATACCAACGGAAAGAAGCACAGCGGCGGCAAGATCAAGCTTACCAGCATCTACCACAACGGCTACATCTGCACCAACAGCACGGCGGATGCCATGGGCCTGATGAACCTGACGCTGTATAAGAACTTCGGTATCGAAGTGGACTATGATGTGGAGATCGACTTTGACGCATTTATCAAGGCAATCAATCTGCTGGGCGGTATTAATGTTGAGCTGACTGCGGCGGAAGCCAACTATCTCAACGACTTCCATGACCGCTATTACTACGAGGTGAAGGAAGGCAAAAACTGGCTGGACGGCTCTACCGCCCTTGCTTACGTCCGTATGCGGAAGGCGGAGGGTGACGGCGAAAGCGACATCAAGCGTACCGCCCGTCAGCGGCAGTTCATGGAGGCGCTGCTGGCCAAGGTCAAGAAGATGAGCCTTTCCGACGTGCAGAATCTGGCCAATGAGGTTTTGCCGCTGGTGTCCGTGAGCATGACCAATTCCCAGATCACGGATCTGCTTATGAAGATGCTGCCCATGCTGTCCGGTCTGGAGATCAAGTCCAGCGGCACCTGCCCGGTGCGTGCCAGAGGCTACTCGTGGGGAGATATGGTGGACATCTACGGAGACGGTCAAATCCACAGTGTCATGCTGTACGATAAGGACAAGAACGTGGCCTACATGCGGGCGATCACCGAGGGCGAGGGCGAGATCCCCGAGACGGTGCCGATTCAGGACTAAGTTGTAATGGAAGAATTGCGGGAAAGCGGTGCTTTCCCGCAATTTCTTTCTGCGGGGTATTTGTTACATAAATTTCATGTTTGTCATAATTGCAAACCGCCGGGGAATATGCTATACTGTACTATAGTTTACACCCGGAGGCGTTTATGACTGAGTTGACTGAATTCCAGCGGAAACTCTCCGCTTTACTGCCCGATGTGGAGCTTCGGTTTGAAGAAGCTCTGGCAAAGCATACCTCCTTTCGCATCGGCGGAGACGCCGAGGTAATGGCGTTTCCCAAAACCAAAATCGAACTGGCGGATATCCTGAAAGCCTGCGCCAAGCTGAACTGCAAATGCGCCATTCTGGGCGCTGGAACCAACGTGCTGGCGCCGGATGAGGGTGTCCGGGGGCTGGTGGTCTGCCTGAAGGATTGCCTTGGCGGCATGGAACGGCTGGACGAGACCCGCATCCGGGTGATGGCAGGTGTGACCATGGCGCGGGCGGCGGTGAATGCCGCAAACCTCGGCCTGACCGGCATGGAATTCGCCCACGGCATACCGGGAACCGTCGGCGGCGGCGTGTATATGAACGCCGGGGCTTACGGCGGCGAGATTTGCCAGATCTGCGAAAGTGTTGAGGTCATGGATTTGGACAGCAATCTTTCCCGTCTGTCCAACGCCGAGATGGCCTTCTCCTATCGTCACAGCGTACTGGAAAACCGCCCGGGAATCGTGGTCAGCGCGGATTTTGCCCTGAAAAAGGGGAACCCGGAAGAAATCTGGGCGAAAATGAAGGACCTAATTGCCCGCCGTACCGCTTCCCAGCCGTTGGACGTTCCTTCGGCCGGTTCTGCATTCAAACGCCCGACGGGCGGTTATGCGGCGGCGCTGATCGAAGAAGCGGGACTGAAGGGCTATCAGGTAGGCGGCGCGGCGATCTCCGCGAAGCACGCCGGGTTTGCCGTCAATCTGTGCGGCGCGACGGCGGCGGATGTGAAGGCCCTGCTGTCCCAGGTGTCCGAGCAGGTCTATCAGAAAAGCGGCATCCGGTTGGAGCCGGAGGTTCGTATCTGGTAATGTATAGATAACATTCGGAAAGGTGGTCTCCCCATGGCAAGCTCTTTTTCCTCTGCCGCCAAGGCGGAGGTCTGCCGGATTTTGCCCCAGAAACATTGCTGCGCTCTGGCGGAGTGCTTCGGCGTTCTGCTGTTTGCCAACAATTTCTCCGCTGACGGTATTAAAATCATCACCGAAAGCCGGGATTTTGCCTATATTCTGCCGAAGTTGTTCAAAAAAGCGTTTGATCTGTCCTTCGACAGCTACCCCAGCCTTGCATCGCCGGGAAAGCTGGTGTTCCAGATATGGGACAGCGATAAAATCGAGACGATCATGGAAGCCTTCGGCTTTGACGCGCAGGACACGCTGGCACTTCATGTGAACCTGCCGGTGGTGGAGGAGGACTGCTGCAAGGCGTCGTTCCTCCGGGGGGCGTTCCTCGCCGGGGGAAGCGTCACCGACCCGGGGAAGGGCTATCATATGGAGCTGGCGACGACTCACCAGAGCGTTGCCCGGGAGACGGATTCGCTGATGCGGGAGGTCATGGGCTTTTCCCCAAAGATGGCCAGCCGAAGCGGCGGGCAGGTGCTGTACCTGAAGCATAGCGAGCTGATCTCCGATTTTCTCACGTTCCTCGGCGCACCGGTGGCGGCCATGGGCATTATGGAAGCCCGGCTGGAAAAGGAACTGAACAACAAAGTCAACCGCCGCTGCAACTGCGACGACGCCAACACCTCTAAGGTGGTGGAGGCTGCGCAGGAACAGCTTGCGGCAATTCGCATGATAAGAGAGACGGGCGCGATGGATAAGCTTCCCGAAAAGCTCAGACGGGCGGCGATTGCGAGGGAGGAAAACCCCTCCGCGTCATTGTCCGAGCTGGCGGGGATGATGGAGCCGCCCATTACGAAGCCCGCCATGGGCAGCCGGATGCGGCGGCTGCTGGAGCTGGCGGAAGAGGTGAAGGCATGAGCTTTGTACATTTGCATGTCCATACAGAATACAGCTTACTGGACGGCGCATGCCGCATTGACGGCATCATGGATCGGGTCAAGGAACTGGGGCAGACCGCCATTGCCATCACCGACCATGGCGTGATGTACGGCTGTATTGACTTTTATAAAGCCGCCAAAGCCGCCGGGATCAAGCCCATCATCGGCTGCGAGGTCTACGTCGCCCGCCGGGGCATGGCCGACCGGGTCCACGGGATCGACAATGACCCCTACCATCTGGTACTGCTGTGCGAAAACCGAACGGGGTACGAGAACCTCTGCTATCTGGTGTCGGAAGCCTTTATCCACGGCTTTTACGGCAAGCCCAGAATCGACCTTCAGCTGCTCCAGCAGCACCACGAGGGGCTGATCGCCCTGTCCGCGTGTCTTGCCGGTGCGATTCCGCAGTACCTGATGGAAGAAGACTACGATTCCGCGAAGGAATACGCAAAAAAGATGTCCGGCATTTTCGGGGAGGGGAATTTCTTTCTGGAAATGCAGGATCACGGCATTCCGGAGCAGCGTCCGGTAAATCAGGGTATCCAGCGCCTTGCCCGGGAGCTGGGACTGCCGTTGGTGGTGACCAACGATGCCCACTACCTGCGCAAAGAGGACGCGGAAATGCAGGACGTCCTGCTGTGCATCCAGACCGGCAAGACCGTGGACGACACCAACCGGATGAAATTCCAGACGCAGGAGTTCTACCTCAAAAGCGAGGACGAGATGAAAGGTCTGTTCCCCGGCTGCGAGGAAGCCTTTGAAAACACCGTCCGCATTGCCGAGCGGTGCAATCTGGAATTTACCTTCCACGAATATCATCTGCCCTCTTACCCGGTGCCGGAGGGGTATACGGACGAGGAATATTTCCGTAAGCTGTGCGCTGAGGGCTTTGCCGAGCGGTATCCTGACGCGCCCGAAGCATACCGGGAGCGGCTGGAATATGAGATCGGCGTCATCAGTCGGATGGGTTATGTAAACTACTATCTCATCGTCTGGGACTTTATCCACTACGCCAAGGTCAACGGCATTCCCGTGGGGCCGGGACGCGGTTCCGGTGCGGCTTCCATTGTGGCATACTGTATGCACATCACGGAAGTCGACCCCATGAAGTATAACCTCATTTTCGAGCGGTTTCTCAACCCGGAACGGGTGAGTATGCCGGATTTCGATACGGATTTCAGCCCGGAGCGTCGGGGCGAGGTCATGGAATACGTCATGGAGAAATACGGCGCGGATCACGTCGCCCAGATCGTCACCTTTGGCACCATGGCCGCCCGGGGCGCCATCCGGGACGTTGGCCGGGCGCTGAACTTCTCCTACGCGGAGACGGATGTGGTGGCCAAGCTGGTGCCAACCATGCCGCTCCACCTGACGCTGGCGGAGGCTATGAAGATTTCCCCCAAACTCAAGGAGATGTACGACGGCGACCAGCGGGTAAAAACGCTCATCGACACGGCTATGCGTCTGGAGGGAATGCCCCGGAACACGTCCACCCACGCCGCCGGCGTGGTCATCACGGCGCAGCCGGTCAATACCTATGTACCGCTGTCCCGGAACGACGATACCGTGGTCACCCAGTACACCATGACCACAATTGAAGAGTTGGGGCTGCTGAAAATGGACTTTTTGGGTCTGCGGAACCTGTCAGTGATTCAGGACGCGGAAGCGCTGGCGCAGCAGGAAGACCCTGACTTTCAGATTGCAAAAGTGCCGGACAACGACCCGGAGACCTTTGCTATGCTGGCCGAGGGCAAGACGCAAGGCGTTTTCCAGATGGAATCCACCGGCATGACCGGGGTGTGCGTCAGCATGAAGCCCACCTCCATCGAAGACCTGACAGCTATCGTGGCGCTCTACCGCCCCGGCCCTATGGAATCCATTCCCAAGTTCGTTGAAAATAAGTTCAACCCCGGGAAAGTGACTTACAAAACGCCCCTTCTGGAGCCAATTCTGAAGGTGACCTACGGCTGTATCGTCTATCAGGAGCAGGTCATTGAGATTTTCCGGACTTTGGGCGGCTACTCCATGGGTCAGGCGGACAATATCCGCCGGGCAATTTCCAAGAAAAAGCAGAAGATCATTGACGCCGAGCGGAAGACTTTCGTTTACGGCGACCGGGAACAGAAAATCGACGGCTGTATCGCTCGGGGCGTACCCGAGGCGGTGGCGCAGTCGATTTACGACGAAATCGTGGATTTCGCCAACTACGCCTTCAACAAGGCCCACGCGGTGTGCTATGCCGTGGTCGCTTACCAGACGGCCTACCTCAAGTGCCATTATCCCCGGCAGTATATGGCGGCGCTGATGACCTCCGTTCTGGACTCTGCGACCAAAATTTCCGGCTATATCGCCGAGTGCCGGGAGCTGGGAATCCCGGTTCTGCCGCCGGACATCAACCATTCCGAGGACTACTTCACCGTCGAGGGCAACGCCATCCGCTTCGGTCTCGGCGCGGTGAAAAACGTAGGCCGCGGTCTTATCCGTTCCATGGCGGCCAAACGGGCGGAGGGCGGCGCTTTCCGCTCTCTGGAAGATTTTCTGGAACGGATGGGGGAGGGCGAGCTGAACAAGCGCGCCGTGGAAAACTTCATCAAGTGCGGCGCGATGGACTGTTTCGGCTATCACCGCAGCGAGCTTCTGGCGGTATACGACCAGATGATGGACAGCGTGTCCGCCTCCCGGAAGAAGAATCTGGAAGGGCAGATGGGTCTGTTCGCCATGCTGGACGAGGACGACGAGGCGGGCAAGGTGCCGATCCCCAAGCTCAAGGAGCTGGACAGGGGAGAGCTTCTCTCCATGGAGAAGGAGACCACCGGCATCTATATTTCCGGCCATCCCATGGACGATTACCGGCCCTATCTGCGCAACACCCACGTTGTCCACATCGGCAGCCTTATGGAAGAGGACAACGGCTTTCAGGACGACCAGATCATCAGCGTTGCGGGTATTGTCCAGACCGTGAAAATGAAGACTACCCGGAACAATTCCATGATGGCGTATGTCACGGTAGAAGACGATACCGCGTCCATAGAGATGCTGGCATTTTCCAATGTGCTGGATCAGTACGGCGGCTACCTCCGGGAAAACAGCGCCGTGGTCATCACAGGGCGGCTGTCCCTCCGGGACGATAAGGAGCCGCAGATCGTCATCAACCGCGCCCGCCCCATTTCGGACTACGCCGACGGCAGCGCGCCGCCGGAGCAGCCGCAGAATGTGAATAAGAGCGGCACATTGTACCTCCGGCTTCCCGGGGAGGAAGGGATGCTGTATCCCAAGATCCGGTGCATCCTGAACATGTTCCCGGGGGACAGCACAGCGGTGCTTTACTTTGCGGACACAAGACGACGCCGGGGTACCCGGTGCTGCATCCGGGAAAGTATGCTTTCTGAGCTGAAAAATGTGCTCGGAGAAGCAAATGTTGTGCTGAAATAGCTTTTCTTTTAGAACATATTGTGGTATAATAATCAATCAAGAGGAGTTGATGCCGTGAAAAAGCGAATATGGCTGTTTCCGCTGCTTATCCTCGCGTCGATTTTGCTGACCGGCTGCGCCTTGCAGACGGTGGATGAAATGTATGCGCTGCCAAAGCGCTCGAAAGAGTATGACAGCCTGCAATCCGCCATCGATTCCGCCATGTACGGCCTGAGTTATTCCGCACCGGTCTCCGGAGAAAACCAGCAGACGGTGCAGATGGCAGATCTGGACGGCGACGGCGTGGAGGAATATATCGTCTTTGCGCAGGGAAACTCTGCCAACCCTTTGCAGGTGCTGATTTTCCGGCAGGAGGAGGACGGCACGTGCCGCCTGATGGAGGTCATCCAGAGCAATGGCTCCGCCTTTGAGCAGGTGGAATACGTGCAGATGGACAACGCCCCCGGCTACGAGCTGGTGGTCGGGCGGCAGCTCAGCGATCAGGTGCTGCGCAGTGTGTCGGTGTACTCCTTTTCCAGCGGCAGCGCCGAGCAGCTGATGATGGTGGGCTACTCCAAATTTATTACCTGCGACTTGAATGACGACGGATGCAGCGAGCTGATGGTCATTCTTCCCGGTGAATCGGAAACCGGGACAGGCTCTGCGGTGTTGTACCGGATGCAGGACGGCAATATTGAACGCTCGGTGGAGGTCAACGTGTCGGAGGACGCGACCCACATCCGGCGGATCACGGTGGGACGGCTGCTGGGCGGAACGCCCGCGGTGTTCGTCGCCAGCGCGGTGAATAACAGCGCCATCGTAACCGACGTATTTGCCTGGAGAAACGACCGCTTTTCCAATATTTCCTATTCCCGGGAGTCGGACACCAGCGTCCAGACCTTGCGGAACTATTACGTCTACGCCGAGGACATCGACGGCGACGGCGTGATGGAGCTTCCCAGCCTGATCACCATGAAGCGGGTCTTCCCGGAACAGGAGGGCAAGCAGAAGTTCCTCATCCGCTGGTTCGCCATGGATCTGGAGGGCAGGGAGATGGACAAGTTCTTTACCTTCCACAATTACTTAGGCGGCTGGTACATGCAGCTGGCGAGCAGCTGGGCGCCGCGGGTGTCGGTGGAGCAGGAGGGCGGTAAGTATACGTTCTACGTATGGGACGAGGATTACCGGCAGGCGCTGGACGTGTTCTCCATCTACGTACTCACCGGCGGAAGCCGGGAGGAAGACGCCACGGTGGACGGCCGGTTTGCCTTCTATCGGGCAGAGGGCGTGGTCTACGCCGCGAAGCTGGAGGCGAACGCGGCGGAATTCGGCATTACAGAGAATCAACTTATCAACAACTTCCATCTGATTCAGCAGGATTGGAAAACGGGAGAGGCTTGAGGGGTGTCATATGAAAAAAGTATTGATTATGGAAGATGAACTGAATATCCGAAGCTTTGTGGTCATTAACCTGAAGCGGGCGGGGTACGACGCCATCGAGGCGGGGAACGGTCAGGAGGCGCTGGACGCCATCGCTCAGACCCCGGACATTGGCGTTGCCATTCTGGATATTATGGTGCCGGGGGACATGGACGGCTTTGAGGTCTGCCGCCGTATCCGCGCCTCCAACAAGCAGATGGGCATTATCATGCTCACTGCCCGCACGCAGGAGATGGACAAGGTCACCGGCCTGATGACCGGCGCGGACGACTATGTCACCAAGCCCTTTTCTCCCGCCGAGCTGACTGCCCGCATTGACGCGCTGTACCGCCGTATCGGCGGCGACAGTTCCGCCAGCTCCGAGCTGCTGACGCAGGGACCCTTCGTGATGAACACCCGCAACCACACGCTGGAGAAGAATGGGAACCGTATCCGCCTGACGCAGGTGGAGTACGCGATCCTGAAGCTGTTCATGCAGAATCCGGGCAGAGCGCTTTCCCGTGAGGACATTCTCTCTGCCGTCTGGGGACGGGATTACGAGGGCGAGCTGAAGATCGTGGACGTGAACATCCGCCGTCTCCGCCTGAAAATCGAGGACGATACTTCCAATCCCACCTATATCACCACGGTCTGGGGTCTGGGCTACAAGTGGGGCGCCTAACCCGGAATGAACATGAAGTCCATGAAAAAGACGGGCGGCCTGCGAAGACGCTGGCTGCTGAACACCGTCGGCGTTGTCTTCGCCCTGGGGCTGGTGTGCGTGATGGCGGTAACGGCGTCCTACGCCACCTACTACTACTCCAACATGCAGTCTGACATGGAAAACCGGGCGAAAACCACTACGGATTTTTTTGCCGACTATATCAATCAGGACTACGGCGACTACTACCAGTCCTGTATCACCTATGCCAAGACCTTTGAGGACAAGGGCAAAATTGAGCTGCAATTTATCAACAATCAGGGCAGTCTCGTGGCGTCCTCCTATGGCCCCTGGGCGGGGCCGTCTCCCAGCACGTCGGATATCTGGGACGCCATCAGCATCCGGGACAAAAGCTCCTACATCGGCCGCGACCCGGACACCGGGGAACGCATCATGGCGGTTTCCTGCCCCATGATCTATTCCAACGGCGAGGTCATCGGTGTGCTGCGCTACGTGACCTCCACCCGGCTGGTGAACAGGCAGATCGTTCTGGTGTGCTTGGTTTGCTGCTTTGTGCTGACGGTGGTGCTGGCGGTAGTGCTGCTCAGCAGCGGCTACTGCATCCGCTCCATCTTAAATCCTGTGGCGGAGATCACGGAAAAAGCCCAGAGAATCGCCTCCGGCAGCTACGGCGTCCAGATTCAGACGCCCTTCAAGGATGAGATCGGCGATCTGGCGGACACCATCAATGAAATGTCCACAAAAATTGCCCAGAACGAAAAAATGCAGGCGGAGTTCGTCTCCCAGCTGTCCCATGAGCTGCGCACCCCACTGACCGTTATCAACGGATGGAGCGAGACGCTGCTGGCCGGAGACGACCTGAACGACGACACCCGGCAGGGCATGAAGATCATTTCCAGCGAGGCCAAGCGCCTGACGGAAATGGTCATGGATCTGCTGGACTTCACCCGGATGCAGGACGGCCGCATGACGCTGGCTGTGGAAATGACGGATATCCGGGGCGAATTCGAGGACACGGTGTATATGTACGGCGGCCGTCTGGCACAGGACGGCATTCAGCTGGTCTATCTGGACAACGACGAGGACATTCCGGAAATTCCCTGCGACCCCCAGCGGATGCGGCAGGTGTTCCTGAATCTTCTGGACAACGCCGCCAAGCATGGCGGCTCGGGCAAGCGTATTGAGGCCTCCATGTCCTATGACGGCAAAGATGTGATCGTCTATATCCGGGACTTTGGCCCCGGTATTCCGGAGGACGAGCTGCCGCTGGTGAAGAAAAAATTCTACAAAGGCAGCTCCAGCGTCCGGGGCACGGGCATTGGCCTTGCGGTGTGCGACGAGATCGTGGAAATGCACGGCGGCACGCTGACGCTGGAAAACGCCGAGGGCGGCGGCACGCTGGTGACCATCCGTCTTCCGGCGGAACATTAAGGAGAAACCATGGCAAACAAAGAAACCGAGAACTGTGAAAAATTCAAGACCATGATCGGCGGTCAGGCACTGATCGAGGGCATCATGATGCGTGGGCCGGAGAAGGACGCTATCGTCATCCGGGGCAAGGACGGCTTGACCGTGGAGGTTTCGCCGCGGAAGCTGAATCCGCCCGGCTCATGGAAAAACTGGCCGTTTATCCGGGGCATTTTCAACTTCTTCGACGCGCAGATCGTGGGCGTGAAGGCGCTGCTAAGGTCTGCTGATCTGGCTCCCGACGAAATGCAGGAGGAGCCGTCCAAATTTGACAAGTGGCTGGAAAAGAAGCTGGGAAGCGAAGCCTTTCAGAAGGCCATCGTCGGCATTGCCGTGGCCATGGGACTGCTGCTTTCCATCGGCCTGTTTTTCCTGCTGCCCATGGTCATCGGCGGATTTTTTGACAAAATCATTACCAGTACGCTGCTTCTGAATCTGGTGGAGGGCGTCATCCGCATGGTGATCTTCATGGCCTATATGATTCTGGTGTCCCGGATGCCGGATATGAAGCGGGTGTTTTCCTACCACGGCGCGGAGCATAAGACCATCCGCTGCTACGAGGCGAGACTGCCCCTGACGGTGGAAAATGTGCGTAAGATGACCCGGCTGCACCCCCGGTGCGGCACCAGCTTCCTTCTGGTGGTCATGGTGATCTCCATTCTTGTGTTCTCCATCGCGTCGTCGGCGCTGCTGGCGATTTTCCCAGGGCTGGAAACCATCCGCGGCACCTTCGGTTATCGGATGCTGATGATCGTCTTCAAGCTGCTGCTCCTGCCGGTGGTGGTGGGCATCACCTACGAGATCAACCGCTGGTGCGGAAGAAACGACAACGCTTTTACGCGGGCGCTTTCTGCGCCGGGCATGTGGATGCAGCATTTTACCACCAACGAGCCGGACGACTCCATGATTGAGGTGGGCATTGCGGCGGTACAGGCCGTGCTGCCGGAGAAGGAGGGTTCTGATCGTTGGTGAAGCAATACGGCCAGCTGTATCTGGACACCCGCCATGCGCTGCTGGAAACCGAGGACGCCCAGACGGCGGGGATGATGGCGCGGCAGCTGCTGTGCCATTTTTCCGGGAAAAGTCCGGAAGCCATTCTGGCAGACCGTGACCTGTATGCGTCCGAGCAGGTTTGCCGGGACATGAGCCGCGCCGTCCGGCGGCTGCTGGACGGGGAGCCGCTGGCCTATGTGCTGGGGGAGTGGGAGTTTTACGGCCTGCCCCTTCGGGTGACGCCGGATGTGCTGATTCCCCGGGACGATACCTGCGCCGTGGCAGAGCTTGCCATCCGCAAGGCGCTGTTTTTGGAGCAGGACCCCCGGATTCTGGATTTGTGCTGCGGTTCCGGCTGCATCGGCCTTGCCATTGCCAGCCGGGTCAAGGACGCGAAGGTGACGCTGGCAGATCTGAGCATGGAGGCGCTGGCCATCGCCAAGGAAAACACCGGCCTGAACCGTCTCGGCGGGCGGGTGCGGTGCGTTCAGGCGGACGCCACGAAGAAAGCCCCGGCATTTCTCGGGAAATACGATATGATCGTCTCCAACCCGCCCTACGTTACCGGGGCGGAAATGCAGGCGCTTCCCCACAGCGTCAGGGACTTTGAGCCGGCAATGGCGCTTTACGGCGGGGAGGACGGTCTGGACTTCTACCGCGCCATCGTGGAAAACTACACGCCCGCGCTGAAGAAGGGCGGATTTGTCTGCTTCGAGTTCGGCATGGGACAGGGAGACGATGTGTGCCGGATTCTGGAAGAAAATGGGTATACCATTCTGGAACGAACCAGAGATTATAATGACAGAGAACGTGCCGTGCTTGCCCAGTACGGCAGGAAGGAAGATTGATTATGGCTACAAAGAAAACGGTTTATGAAGCCCCCGCCCCCGCGTCGGACAAGAAAAAGGCATTGCAGACGGCCCTTGCCCAGATCGACAAGAACTTCGGCAAGGGTACGGTCATGCGTCTGGGCGACCGCCCGGAAATGAACGTGGAGGCCATCCCCACCGGCTCTCTGGCGCTGGATGCGGCGCTGGGTATCGGCGGCGTGCCCAAGGGCAGAATCATTGAGATTTACGGCCCCGAATCCTCCGGTAAGACCACCCTGGCGCTGCACATTCTGGCGGAAGCCCAGAAGCGGGGCGGCGAAGTGGCCTTCGTGGACGCGGAACACGCCCTTGACCCTGTGTATGCCGCCGCGCTGGGCGTGGATACGGACAATCTGCTGGTGTCCCAGCCCGATACCGGCGAGCAGGCGCTGGAGATCACCGACGCGCTGGTTCGCTCCGGCGCCGTGGATGCGGTGGTTGTAGACTCCGTTGCCGCGCTGGTTCCCAAGCAGGAAATCGAGGGCGAAATGGGCGACACCTTCGTCGGCCTTCAGGCACGTCTGATGTCTCAGGCGCTGCGGAAGCTGGCAGGCACCATCGCCAAGACCAACTGTGTGGTCATCTTCATCAACCAGCTGCGTATGAAGATCGGCGTGATGTACGGCAACCCGGAGACCACCACCGGCGGCAATGCGCTGAAATTCTATTCCTCCGTCCGTCTGGACGTGCGCCGCATTGAGTCCATCAAAGAGGGCAATAACGTCATCGGCAACAAGACCCGCGTCAAGGTGGTCAAGAACAAGGTCGCGCCCCCCTTCCGGGAAGCCGTGTTTGAAATTCTCTACGGCAAGGGCATTTCCAAGTGGGGCGAGCTGGTGGATCTGGCGGTTCAGCTGGACATTATCCAGAAGAGCGGCAGCTG
>ERZ506918.162-NODE-162-length-30563-cov-4.965878_pt1 | contig 30563 bp, 27 predicted proteins | sample MGYA00513975_ERZ506918 | MGnify/ENA metagenome assembly ERZ506918 | reverse complement strand
CGGGGTAAATCCCTTTGGAACTATTTTATCGCTTTTTTAGTGCCGAATCAACGTTAGGGTGTGGTTGGCGGTTACGCATAAAATCTCTTGCTGTAACTTTTTTGACTTTCCATTCATCATACAACTTAGCAAACTTGTCCTAATCAATTGAAATCAATTTTCTGCCTTTCTTCACTGTCGCACATTGTAATTTCCTAGAATGTAACAGGACTTAATGAATTTACATTTGTTGCTTGTTTTGCATTAGAAGATATCACGATTGAGGGCGGTACACAGCGACAAGTTGTAATTTGTTCAATAGTATAAAATTACTATTATTATGCGATACTTAAGAATTATATATAAAATTTTAATAGTGAGTATCATTTTATATTAACTTTTATTCTGTTTCTAGGATGCTTAACAGAAAGAATTTCTTTTTGCTTAGCCATGGAAACATGGGTATAAATTTGTGTAGTTGTGATAGAACTATGTCCTAACAATTTCTGTATGTAGCGAATGTCGACATCTTCATCGAGAAGTAAAGTAGCAAAAGAATGTCGGAACATATGTGGGGTAATATGTATATTAACCCCTGTCATAACTGTATATTTTCGGATTATTTCACGAACGGACTGTTCTGCAAGACGATGGTGTAACTTGTTGACAAAGAAGAATCCACATATCCGTATATCCTCTTGGAACAAATCGTAATAGGTTTGAAGTGCCTTTAAAACCTCTGGATTCTCAATTTGAATCATTCGTTCTTTAGAACCTTTTCCAAAAATTCTAATATTATGATCTTCTAAATCAATAGACGAAGGAGTAAGATTGCAAATTTCTGATACTCTAGCTCCAGTTGCAAAAAGAATTTCTATAACTGCAATATCACGAATGATGCTACGCTTCAAATGATCTGTTTTAGCTTTTGAAAATGAATCATAAGCACAAGTTAAGATACTGTTGATTGTATTAAGAGGAACTGTTTTAGGAAGAACTACAGGTTCTTTGAAAGAAACATCAATTTTATTGAATGGATTGATTTCAATGATATCCTGAATCAAGAGATAGTGTGTAAAAGCTTTTATAGAAGCAATTTTTCTCTTTACTGTTTTTGGCTTGAATTCTGTATGGAGCATATCGATATATCGGCAAATCATTTCTTTAGAAAATATGCTGTTTGTATACTCCGAAAACTGCCTAAGGTCAATTTTGTAGGCTTTAATCGTTTTGTCACTTAAAGATTTTCTTGACTTACAATAGGTAAGAAATAATTCAGTTTGTAGGTTTAAGTTTATCATTATATATCTCCTTTACTTGAGTATGATTACATTATATATCATAATCTTCCTTTTGTCGAATAATGTCGATATATTTTTTTGCATAATCAGCAAGATTGTGTTGATTTTAAAGAGAAAAAGGTGTATAATAAACTTACTAGAATTCAATACAGGATAACTTCAAATTATATAAGGTCGTTAATAAAGGACTCATTATCATCCTGTACTTGGCGAGGGATAGTATGGAAATTATTAAATTTTGGGAACGTGTTAAAGTGCCAGTTTCACAGGCAGAGTTAAATGTAGTTCTCATCGCACATGTACGCGAACCGCGCGGACATGTGAATATTACACAACTTCAGTGTAGCGAAACAGAGCGTTTTTCTATAGATGAATTTAACGAAATATATCAAGGTGTTGTTGATGCGGGATATTTTGTACAAGCCGTTTACTTTAATGAAATTGAATTTATAACAGACTACATTGAACGTCCAGAACGATATAAAAGCAGCTTAATATATACTCTGGCAAGAAATGGATTAGGCGATAACAAAAAGACGATTATTCCCTCATTCTGTGAATTGATCGGTCTAAGGTATACAACTTCATCTTCATTATCATGTGCATTAGCCCGTAATAAATATTATTTCTCTTCATTATTCAATACTCATAATGTACCAGTGCCAAAGAGTTGGTTATATACTGAAAATAAAACTTGGTTGAACGGTACACCTAAAACTGGTACAAAGGTTATTTATAAACCAGCTTTCGAGTCTGCCAGTCAAGGAATAAGTGAATCCAAGATTGTTGAATTTTCTGCCGAACAAAGCACTAATCTATTAAGTGTAAGCCATATCGTTCAAGAGTATGTAGATGGTTTTGAGTGTGAGGTTCCTATATTTAAAGTGCGAGATACTGTATATGTTTTACCACCAGTTGGTATTGACCTTAAAGGAAAGAGCATTTTAGACGAAGATGCTTCTGAACATAATCAATATGGATTTTACCAATTGGACAAACATTTTCCGTCGAAAACCATTGACACCATTCAAAATGCGGCGGAAAGGGCTTTCCGCCTACTACAGATGGATGTATATGGACGAATAGATTTCCGTATTACGCAAAATGGAGAACCGTTTATATTTGATGTATCTACGACACCATATACCACAAAACATAGCTCATTTGCATATGCATTTGACCTGTTGGGATTTGAATACTGCGATATATATCGAGCAATCATTTCAGCATCTTTAATGCGTAAATAAAACTACATTTAGAAAGACAAAAATTGCAAATCGGATAATAGAAAACCGCGTCCCCAAAAATAACATGAGGCGTCTTGAAGATGACTACATTTCATATTAATAACACTATGATACTTAAATGGATCGCCAATAATTTCTGTTACATTATTTAACAAATCCTCTTGAACAAATTGCCTTTTTTGAAGAATTACTCGATAGTGTCGAAGAAGCGGAGCGTCAAGTGATTTTAATTTCATTAGAAAACTCTTTGCACTTGTTACATCTCCTTTTAGCAAAGCATTCGCATAATTTAAATCATATAAGTAATATTGATAAAACTCATCAAGATTTGGAAGCAATCGATTTGTATTCAATAGATCTGATTCCCATGTGTTTGTCTGACATAACATAGATAAGCCTATATAATTGAAAAGAACAACATGCGATACCTCGTCATACTGATGTCCAATTATTTTAGAAAATCGACTAGCAGCTTTCTGTGCTGCTACTAAGATTTTATCTCTATCTCCACAAGCACTCCTTTCCTCAGTTAGAAATATTAATAGTATTTTATTATTTTCTACTTTGTACTGGCTTGGATAATACCAACCATCGCTACTGTTTATCATTGAAATACATTCTTTTATAGCCTTTTTAGCAATTGGGTATTCCCCTAAAACAATAGCATTGCCAGAATGATTACATAAAGCCATATATATACCATTTCGATTAAAGTGTTTTTTATAGAACTGAATACTCTGTTCAGTTTGGCGACATGCAATTATAGCAGGATAGTAAAGAGCTGCCTTTCTATTATAACACGCCTCAAATTCATCAAATTCAGGAATTCCCATATGATCTTGGATTATTCGAATGATCTTATTTTTAAGGATATTAACTTTCTTGTGATCATTTGAGCGGTCAATATATGCATCTAACAATACTAATGCGGCTCGACAACATTGTTCATCTTCTAAATAACCAATAACTTCAATGGTGTTATAGAGTTCATTAGCAGATTGAACAATCAGTCTTAGATCCTCTGCTAACTGAATATGGCATAAAAGAATAAGTCGTTGACACTCGGCCAAGCATGCTGGAATAAGACGGCTAGGTGTGATTGCTTGGAAATGTATTAATGCATTTTTATAATTGTATTTTACAAATTCTTGATAACCCCGAGTAAACTCGACTAGTACATGACGCTGTGTGTCAATAGTACTAGTGGGAAGACGATTGATTAATTCTTCAATTTCATTCAATATGTTATAAACATCACCAACATTGACAGTTTCAACCGAACGTCTAAAATAGGCTAAAAGTAAAAGTTGCCATGCTTCCACAATTGTCTTCGTATCGGACAATTGTAAGCTTAGAGCTAAATGCTTTCCTCGAGAGTAATAATCCTCAGGATGGTTTTTTTGCAGAAATTCAGAAAATTTATGGTGGTAATATCTTTCTTTTTTCGCAAGTTTAGCTTTGAAGTAATTCTTAACTTTATCGCTGACAAAAAGGAATCTGTTTTCGCCTTTAATAAACATACGTTCTTCTGCTAGCTGGAGATATTCTTCGGCAAGATATTCTGCTTCATATTCGTCTTCGGGTGTGGGATCTAGAAAAAAAGCAGCCTCGTCTCTCGAAAAGCAACTATCAATTATTGAAAGTGAGCCCAGGATTTTACGTACTTCTTGCTTTTCTGTAGGCAAACGGTTGCATCTACGCTCCATAATTTCATCGAAATCATTAGCACCTTTTCCGTTCTCGTCATAATAATTTGCTGCCATAATAGCTAAAGATATATCATTACCAGCACAAATACGTATATCTTCAATGCATATTTGTTCTGCATGTCCATTTTCACGTAAAATATGCAATAAGCTCTCATCTGGAATATTAGGGATCTTTATATTATCCCAATGAACTGGAACTTGTATAGACATTTTGTTTTGAGAAATAATTAACACATTTAAATTGTATTCAGACAATACTCCTAATTCGGGATGCATTATTTTTTGAAGTAATTGTTTTGAAGGTGTATCCCACAATTCATAGTTATCTGCAATAAAGAGAATTTTTTGTTCGGAAGCTGTCTGCTTTTTTATATTGGAAATAATAGCTTCTTCGCTCGATGTTAAGATATAGTTTGTTGAAGCTTTAGCAATTGATGTTCCAAATTCAAGTGAAATTGGAACCGGTAAAAAACTAATTCCAAATGAAATATTGCTTTCAAGATTAAGTTTCTTTTTTGAATATAGCCTAGTTCCAATATGCCATGTTAAATATGGAGATAAACTAGAATCAATCCCTTCAAGATAAAAGATAGTCCATCCTTCGAGCAGTTGATTTGCTAAACCGAGCGCAATTGTGGATTTGCCGCTTCCGACATCGCCATACAATGTGATACCTTTATTTTTGTCGTCAGTTATTAGTTTATCGTAAAGTTTGTCTACTAATTCCTGTTCAAATTTAGCTAAAGACATATGCTCACCTCAGAATCGACCTTATATAATTTGAAGTTATCCTGTGTTCCTAAAAAGCGACAGGATAATGTGAATAAATACTACTTTTTATAATGACAGAACATACGATATTGATATTTTACTAACATATACATCAAGAACTCTCGTATTTCATCTTGAACTTAAAATATATTTAAAACTACAGATTTTTATGTGCTTATATGATATTACTTAAAAAATTCTATAGCTAATATGACACGATGATAGTAACTTATAATGATATCCCATTTCACAGACGTTCATGCCAACCTAGCTGGGCAACATCAGCAGGAACATATGACAAACAGCATACTAACCTTTGAGAATACTGCCACTGTCCGTCTTGTAGAAATCTCAGCTGCATTTAGCAACCGGGTGCTCATATATCTTATGTGCTATGCGATATAATAGGGAAAAATAATGTCCCAATTCTTTTTCGTATTGTTGAGATGTATTGTCCTAAAAATATATGGATATATTGGGGAATTTTGATTTTTATTTTAGATGAGCAATACAGAACAGAATTGGGATAAAATAATAAAAGGAGCCCCCCCTCTTAGGGCGTAGCTGATAACGCAATTAGCGGGATTTCCCAGTTCACTTAAGGAAGACTGTCCGTATGCCCTCATGGGTTTACTTAAATTACCTGTTTAGTGGGCGATTTTTTGCAAAGGATATTTTTAAGGAAAGTACTTTAGATATGTTTTTAAGCCGATACAATTTACTCTAATTGTTTGCTTTTTGGAATACTATGTGGACAACTCGAACAAATTACATATCAGCTTTATAAACATCAATAAGCATCTCACAACGCATATTAATGCTTTGTCAAATAAGCATCCCTGCAACTAAGCAGGCTGTCTAAGCTTGCAAGATAGAGCTATGCTGATAATCAACGAACTCAGACAGGCACCAGTCAGAAATTGCTCTTTCAGATCATACCAGAACGAACCCACTTCATCATAAGCACAAGTCTCGAATTTTCACAATGGGAACAGTTTTTGCCCCTAGATTGAACTGGGAGTGCGTTATGCAATGGTATTGCAAATTTGAGATTTGATTCTTTAAATAACATATTTTTATTTTTCAAAACAATTATGGTGATTTATGTAGTTGCGTTTCGATTATAGTTTTGTTTATTCGTTGAATTACCATGAAATTGATTCAAGGCATCGCATTTACTTTTGTACATATTCTGCATATTTTAATTGCGCTAAATAAATTGATATAGCACTTTTACATAATAAAACGATAAGCCTGGGAATCCATTTTGATTTTATAGTTTAATTCTTGTGTTATTCAAAAGCGTAATGTTTTGCCTAATCAATTAAAGTGTCACTTTATTGGGCAAATTTCAACATAAAAGTAGCAAAATAGAGATATGAAAATAGAAGAACCAAAAGAAGAAATCAAAAATATCCAACGAATGGGATACCCGACAGTGATACATTCAGACGAGTATTTGAAAAATTGAACCCAGCTGAACTTTCGTCATGCCTGATAAACTGGATATCGGTCGAAAGAAACAGCCGGGGAACCGTTGCGATAGACGGAAAAACGATCTGTGGGAGTGGAAACGACAAGCATAGGGTATATCATGTTGTCAGCGCATTTGTAACTGAAAATCAGCTTACATTAGGAGAAATTTGCATTGAGGAAAAGACAAACGAGATAACTGCTGTCCCTGAACTGCTCGATTTGATTGATGTGAAAGGTGACATTGTAACAGCTGACGCTATGAGCTGTCAGAAGAAAATTGTAGAAAAGATCATTGACAAGAAAGCGGATTACACGATTGGATTAAAGCAAAATCAGCCTGCATTGTACAAGGATACCGAGGACTATTTCAAAGCATTTTCTGCTGATATTCCTTCCAAAACAACAATCGAGAAAGGGCATGGAAGGATTGAAAAGAGGGAGTATCAGCTTTTAACGGATTTATCATGGCTGGAACAAAAAGATGAATGGAAAGGACTGAATGCACTTGGATGTGCGAGGTCAACGATTGCGGAAAATGGCGAAATCCGTGAATTTACGAGATATTTTATCACTTCGCTTACGAATCTTGAAACATTTGCGGATTCTGTAAGAAAGCATTGGTCTATTGAAAACCAGCTTCACTGGTGTCTTGATGTTGTTTTTCGTGAGGATGCCTCAAGGGCAAAAAAGGACAATTCCCCGCTGGATCTTAATGTTTTACGTAAAACTGCACTGAACCTGATTTCTCAAGCCCAGTATAAACGCATCAGCAAAAAGCGGCTTATGTTTAGGGCTGCTCTCGAACCCACGCTTTTTCTTGATATTCTTTTTGACCCTTCTTCCGTTTCTCCTCAAAAGTAAATGCTGTTGCCCTGACGAATTGAATCTCTGATCATCGAAAAATTAACGACATTTTTTCAAAAAAGAACTCACAAAATCGTATCACTTTTCTCACCATCAATCACGCTATACCGTGAAAAAAGTGACACACCTTCCCACAATCACATCCCTTGCAATATCTCCTCCACTCGTTCTTCCAGCTCATCCGTCTCATAATCGTTTTCCCGCAAAACCCGGATCGCCAGGTCATAATATCGCTTGGCATTTTCCTTATCCCCTGCCTTGCGGTAATTGTCTGCCATCATAAGATACACCCATTCCATTTGTTCATGCAGTTCCCCGAAATTCTTCTGAAAGCACTCCAACGCCTCAGCTGCAACGATGTCACAATTCTGGAATTCTCCCAATTCTGACAGCACAGAACTATACCGCATCATCAAATTTGCAATCCTAACTTCGCCATACACGTCATGCTCCAGTAAGATTTCCAACGCCTGTTCCATGGCAGCTTTGCATTTTTCCAGCAGTTCCCGGCCTGGCTCAGCGTTGTACCAGTCGATCAATGCACAGGCATAGGCAGCCCAGATCTCTCCGGTTTCTTCATGCTCCTCTCCATAGAGCTGATTTGCCAGTGCGATCGCCTCCTCATAATTTTCTTCCATTTCAGAAAATTGTTTCATTTTCAGATTGCAGACTGCCACATCGGTTTGAAACTGAACCAGTTTGGTACTTGCCTCCATAGGCTCTTCCTGCATTTGCACTTGAAACAATTCCCGCTCTTTTTGATAACACGCCATTGCACGGGAAAACTGCTCACAGTCCCGATAAATATCCCCCAGTTCTGACCAAAATGATATATCTTGCTCCTGTTCCGCCGTTTGTTCTGCAAAGCACTGGTCTGCATAGAACAACGTTTTTTCAAGGTAAACCGCACTATTGCAATCGATCCAATAAGCATTTTCCAGCAAGATAAAATTGGAATAAGCCGAAGCAAGCTTCATAGGCTCTCCGATTTCTTCCGCAAGCTGTATGATCTGTTCTACACATGATTTCGTTCCTTCAAAATCACAGCGATCGGTCATATACCCTAACAGTATTCCACTCAGATCGCTGAGTTGTTCCTCTGCTGATAAATGCAGTTCCGCTATTTCTGCCGCCGCTTTTTCACTGGTTTCTGTATCATGCAGCTGTGCTGCAATATCCCGGATAAAAGACAGTGCATTGAATTGCCGTTGCCTGGAATCCTCCTCCAGCCTCAGAATCCGAAGTTCCTGCTGTGCTGCCCATAGAGCATCCTCATAACGATCTTCTCCCAGATACAGCGGATAACACATGGTGCCGAAGAAATACGAAAGTTCCGGATCATCACCCTGAATATGATGTGCCATATGATCCAGCCACTGCACAGATGCAAACCGTTGTTCCGCATTCTCGGATTCCTCAATGTAACTGGCAACGGCACCTGACATAATCAGGATTCGTTTGCATTCCCTGCTGTTCGGACGCAGTTTTTCACACAGCACTTCTACGATCAGCGGATGAGTGGAAAGAATACGCATTTCATTCTGGTACACTTCGGAGATCCAGCCGCTTTGAATCAGCCGATCCAGGCTGTTGATCTCTGCCTCGTTCAAGTCACCGATGACTTCAAAATACTGCCGTTCCATTGGCGTTGCACCGACCAGGGCAGCACAGCGAAGCACCTGCTTTTCCGATTCGGACAAATCCAGCACGGAGAACAGGATCTCCATATGATGGAACGCTGTTTTTTCCCGAAGTGTGCTGTCTTTCAGCTGACGCACTTTGCCGTCATCTCCGGAAATGCCTTCTGCACAGAGCTTTTCGTACATTTCACGGGAAGTGAGCTGATGCAGTGCCATTTGCTTTGCCACCAGTTCCACTGCCATGGTATGCCCGTTCAGTGCCCTCAATATGGCATCGGTGTACAAGTCCGGCTCTCTTTTTGTATAGTACGCCATCATCTGATACAACGCCGATTCGTCAGACAAAATGTCTACCTCATACTGAGGAAAAATGCCGTCATAATCCACTCTGGAGGTCACCAGAATGGGGCAAGGCAGTTCTGTCAGGAAGTCCAGATTTTCGCAGTCACCGGTATCGAAATTGTCCAGCAGGATCAGATGCCTTGGCGTACAGATTTGACGCAGTACCTGCAATTTCCGTTCCAGATATGCCGCATCACTTTCCCCGTCAGAGCGTGTGCAATGCACAATGGGAAAATTGGTATCGCTGAGAATGGTGTTCTCTATACTATCCAGAAACCGAACAAATACAACGGCGTCATACTCCTCCGCATACGTCATAGCATAGTGCTTTGCCAGTTCTGTTTTTCCGATACCGCCGACACCGTGGAGCAACAGGAACTTTTCCTGCTGCAAAAGGGTATGGATCTCCTGCAATTCGATATCCCGTCCGCAAAAGTAATTGTTACCCAAGGGCAGTTTGGTTTGCAGATAGGGCTTTGGCTGTTGAAACGAATCCAGAAAAGGCTCGATCTGTGCCAGGAGTTCCGCACAGGAGGCATATCGCTTTTCCGGATTGGCAGCCAAGGTCTTTCGCAGCAGCTCCGTGACCATGCGTCTGATTTCCGGAGCAGTTCCGGCAAGCACCGAGTCCGGGAACTCCGTATCCCATACTGCACGATTTCTCCTGTCCTTTACTTCCGGAGCACGGCGAAACAACAGGTACAACAACAGTCCGCCCAGCGTATAGACATCGGACACAACGCCGATCTTTCTGCGGTTTTGCTGTAACACTTCCGGTGCTGCCCACTTTGCTGTACAGGAGATCACTGCATCAGAAAGCCGGCTTTTTTCAACGGCACTGTCAAAATCAAACAGCATCACCAGTTCCGGCGTTTCCGGATAGAGCAGCACATTGGCAGGCTTTAAGTCCAGATAGAGATAACCATGCTGATGCAGATTGTCCAGCTGCTGTGCCACTGCACGCAGTACCCGAAATGTGTCATAAAGCGACAGTTCCTGCTGTTCCAGCGGAATGCTGTTCTGACAGTTCATAGCAATATACCGGGTGCCGTTTCCGGCAAAAACGCCCTGGACATTGCTGATACTGTTGCAGCTTTCCGGAAACTGCCGGAACTGCATCTGCTTTTGATACCCCCAGATAAAGCTTTGCATCTGCCGTTGAAAAGCTTCTTCGTCTGCCGCAAGCAAACTGCCGTCCTGCCGCCGAATCAGATGCAGATTTTCCGGACAGAACTCTTTCAGCCGGAGGTAGAATTCGTTTTGTTCTCCGTCCCTGCAAACCGCCGTATAGACCAGACAGCTGGCTCCTGTTCCGATCAGTTCCTGAATCTGCACTGTGATCTGCTGCTGGGTTCCAATGGCGGAAAGGGTCAGATGTGTACCGACTGGCAGTGGCGTTCGCATGGTAAGTTCCTCTTTTCAAAAGTTGTGATATTGATTTATGACGGCATCTGTAAAAGGTATTCCTGCAATTCCTGCAATGTCTGAAATCGCCTTTTCCAATTGCTGCACAATGTTTTCTGATAAAATTCCGAGTGTGACGGAAAGACAGCAAACCGTCTTCGCTCCAGCCATGTCACCGGTTTTCCCTCCCATTGAAAATACAGATAGCTGCCGATCAAGTAGACATAGCTGCTTTCTGTGTAAACTGCCTTCTGCCTGCATTCCGGTGCGAGCAGTGACCACAAAGGGATACCCGAAAAAAATGGTGCGTGCCGTTTCAAAAAAGCTGCCGGAGAAACGGACTCCTTTTGCAAAACAGAGATCAGTTCCATTGCCTGGCAAACACATTCCTGCAATCCCATCACCTCCCGGCTGTCATCGTAACACAACGCCATACGGCATTTGTAACAACCACTTGAAAAGTCATTGTTACAAACTCCATTTCTTCCTATGATACAATAAATCATGCGGAAATCTCTCCGCCAATTTACAACAGGAGGAAAAATCATATGAAACCATTTCAGGAAACAAACTACATTGCCAAAGACAAAGAAAACGAACAATGGAAAAGCAGTCTGCCGCCGGAAGAAGTCAAGGAAAAAATGCTGGCACAGCGTGGATTTACACAAGAAAACGGCAGCAAGATTCAATTCGACCACACCGTATTTATTCAGTATGCAATGACAAGAGTCCACGCATTATACTGCAACGGAAAGCTCTACTTCTACAATTTTAAGTCAAAGTGTTATGAATATCTGGAAGATCACGCATACAAAAAGATTTTCTTTGCGATCATTGAAGAAGCTTCCTGCAATATCTGGAAACGAAAGCAGGAAAACGAGTACATCCCCTATTTTAAGCGAAAAGTTCCCTATGCAGAGGATAATGGAATGCGTCCGGGACTCCTGCAGTTCCAAAACTGCATCTTCGATTTACAGGAGGAAACGATAGAGAAACCAACGCCGGACATCTTTTGTCTGGTACAGATTCCATATGACTACGACCCCAAGGCAAAAGCACCGCAGTTTTTCCGCTTTCTGCAGGAACTCTTTGACAATGACCAGACACGGATCGATCTGGTTCAGGAGATCATGGGAGCCTGCCTATACTATGAAGACATTATGCAGAAACTTGTTGTCTTTCTGGGTTCCGGTTCCAACGGAAAGTCTCTGTTATCCAACATGATCAAGCATATGCTGGGAGAACGGAATGTATCTGCTGTTGCGTTGGATCAGATCAGCAGCGGAAGATTTGGCAAGCAGAACCTAGACCGAAAGCTGCTGAACATTTCCTCTGAGACCAAGACAGAAAAGCTATACAGCACAGCTGACCTAAAGGCACTGACCGGCGGCGATTCCATTGAAATCGAAGAAAAATTTGAAAAGTCCTATACCACAGAGATCCACAGCAAGTTCATTCTCCTTGCAAATGATATGATCCAAACCAAGGATTACAGCGACGGGTTCTATCGTCGGCTGCTGATCATTCCCTTTGAACAGTGTTTCCACGACCTCGCTCCCAATCAAGAACCGGAGGAGGGTGTTCTCTACAAGAACATTTATCTGGAAGGAGATCTGATGCAAGAACTCCCGGGCATCTTCAATTTTGCCTATGCCGGACTAGAACGGCTGATCGACAACGATTACAATTTCACCTATTCTCCTGCCTGCGAAGCTGCATTGGAGCATTACAAAAACGAACACAATGTGGTAAAGGCATTTTACAATCACTGCATCGTCCTATCAGAACCCAAGCACAAAAAAGCAGAGCGAACCGCTGTGGTATATGCCGGATTTTTAAGCTACTGCCGGGAGAATCGATTCCCCTGCAGCATTTCCAGCATTCAATTTCACCGAATGTTCCAAAACATTCTGACCGAAGAAGGCACAGAAGCACGCATGGTACACCGTAACAGCGGCGACTTCTACTTACACCTGCAAATGCAGTTCTAAAATCAAGACCATGTTCTAACAGCAACATGATCCAGGCACATCACTTTCATCACAGTGTGGAAAGTGATGTGCTTTTTTCGTCTGCCTGGTCAAAATAGTACCGCCGCATGGCAGACCGCAGTTCTTCCAACGGATAGGGATGATTGGCACAGTGCAGAAACAGCCAGTCATAAGGATTCCGCACATACAAAGCCGGCAGACCGCTGCTGCACAACAGGTCATTGGTTTCATGGACAAAGTCCAGAAAATCAGACTCAATGGCACAAAACAAATCGGAGGTGTCATTCTTTGCAAACAGCACTGCAAAGAAACAATAGAAGTTCAGCAGGATCAGTGTTTTTCGCAAAATCGTATCCGAGACCGGTTCTCCCCGTTTGATTCTGGAAAGGTTCATTCCCAAGGGAAAATCAGAACGTATCAATTCCGGAAAAACAGCCTCTTTGGAAAAGGAACTCTTTTTCTGATAAATCCGCATATTCTCCCCGAAGATCACACTCAGCAGCAGATCAACATTTCCGGATTTCTGCTCTGACCGTATTCGCACTGACAGATAATATTCTTGCCGTCCGCATAAGCCCTTACAATAAACGCAGCCATATCGTCTGCCTCGGGAAAATAAGTATCATATGTATATTCCTTACGTTTGAGAACTTCAAAATCGAGATCTTCAAGCTCACTGTAGAATACAGTGTCGCATATGTTGCTGTAATCCACGTGGGTATAGCCCTCGTCAATACGCTTTATTGCAGGGTCGTAAAAACTAATGACGGCGGTATTTTGCGGAAAATTTCCGTCAGCCATGACTTTTTCAATCTCTGCTATTTTATAAACAGTGAATAAAAGTCTTTATAATCCTTTATTTTTCCAGTCATTCTAAGTTCTGCCAAAGCTACGTATATAGCGGCAGATTCAGCCTGCGTGCTTATACTTTTTTGAGGATTGAACTCAATATCCGTAAATCCGTTAAAATCAAGTATTTTCTTTGCAAGCTTCTCATTTTCGATAATCGCATTGATATAAATATAATTATAGAAAAGCGATTCAGGAATAAGCGGAAAATTTTGTCCGCTGAATCTAAACATAGTCAGTTTACCGCTATTTTTAAGACGTTCATCACGTTTTGCATCTTTCGGAGATACAAGCATCAAATCGGTATATTGACAGCCGTTTTCAAATACTTTTCCTGCCTGATATACGTTTTCTATAGGAAAGCTCTTTTTAAGTTCGGGTACATATTTCATAAGATTGAATGCACTGAGTTCAACACCTGTTTGAATAAGTGACTTGCTTGAAATTTCAAGCGGATTTGCTTCCGGATAAATCAATTTGAAACCGTCATGGATTGCTTTTATATTTTTCTGTTTCTGCGAAACTGCAAAACCGCCGTTCCACTTGAACTCAATGTTCACAATATCATAAAAAGGTGCTGAATTTTTAGGTATATAAACCGGTCTTACTGCCATAAAAATAACCTCCAAAATAAAATAATTACTATAAATGTGCATCTTCTGACATGACAAGCTAACAAATACGCAAGCGAAGAAATCAGTCGGAATCGTTTAATACCTTATAACAAATCTCCGTTTAATATAAGTGTTAATGTTGATTGTGCAGCCTGTCAGCTATTTTAATGATTACATCAAATGCAAGCACTTTTGATGAATCATCTTCTTATACTGCCTGCAATATAATGTGCAAGCTTTCTATGGCATACCGATAAAATCTGTTACGTCCAACTTTTTGTCCGCAAGCTCTCTTCTCATGCTGTCTGCAATATAATGTGCAAGTTTTCTATGACATACCGATAATATCTGTTCGATTCTTAAATGCTCGTATCCAACCAGTCTGGCAATTGAAGCCATTGACTGTTTCTCCCAGAGATACATATACAGAATGTCTCTTTTGGTCTGTGACAGTTTGTTCAGGCTTTCCTCTACTGCATTTCTATCAAACGGAAACTTTGTACCGGAATAATCGAAAACACGCTGAAGATATTCTGTAGGCTGAAATGCTGCCGACTCCAGAGCATCAAATACTTTGTGATATACCACCTGATTCGGATAATACTTGTAATCTGCAAATATTTCAATACCCCTGCGGTAAAAATGCTCCAGTATTGCCGCCGCACAGCCTGCACTTCTGCTCTGACCGTATTCGCACTGACAGATAATATCCCTGCCGTCACGGAAGGCTTTGTTGATATACTCAGCAAGCTCCGGTGCTTCGGGAAAGAAACTTTCATAGGTATATCCCTTTTCCGGCAGATAATCGAGGTCGAGATCATCGACCTCGCAATAAAAAACATCATCGCAAACGCTGGTGTAATCGACACGGAGATAGTCTTTGTCAATATGTTTCAGCTCCGGATCACAAAAACTGATAACAGCGGTATTATCAGGGAATGAGCCTTCTGCTATGATATGCTCGATCGCTTCTCTTGAATACACAGATACCCTCATCACTGCCTCCAATCTTAATCAGAACGTCAATACTTCTAATAATACTTGAAATATGGTTTAGAAGCATTCATATTCTTGATATTCCTCGCAAAACCGTAAGAACTCCTCATCGAACTCGTCGATCGTTATTTCAATACAATCACTTGTCCCTGCATGGTGAGGCAACGGGATGTAAAGAACGCCGTTGCCATAAAAGCCGCCTTTGTACACTTGAATATCATATGATGAAATAGTATAGAGCATCGCTTTAGTGAACAGAATGCAAGTCTGACACTCGCACTCCTCCAATGGTGTTTCATCCAATAATACATTCAGAATATCATTCAGATTATTTACTAGCCTGATATCTTTGCGGTCAACATCAAATAATCCGATATAGTTACTGAAATACTTCCAGATATTTATAAAATATGCTTTGAAATTATTGAGATCAAAATCATCATAAACAAGATGCTCGCCGTCTTCCAAAAGTCTATTACGAATTACAGCACGTTCTTCGTCAGCAGGCAACTGAGCATTGATATATGGCTTAGAAATTACAGCGAATTCGCCCCAGAAGCTGCGTATTAAAAGACGATCTTTAATGCCAAAGTGAGATTCTTTCTGAGAAGAAGTCATCATGAAACGCTTGCCGGATTCGCAGAACGAATTGAAAAGAAGGATGAGCTCATCCTGTGTTGCCTCCTTGCCTGCAAGTTCCTGTATATCGTCCACAAGAAGGATATCCGCCTGCATATACTGCTCACGGAACTGCTCTGCTGTACCGCCGCTGCTGATTGTATCTGTAAGAGCGGACACCATGTCACCGGCTGTTGTGAAAATGACATGGAGCTTCGGCGAATTCTGCTCAATTGCATTTTCAACAGCATAGAGCAGATGCGTTTTGCCGGCTGCTGTGCCGCCGAATATTGCTAAGGGCTCAGAATCCGCATTTTCGGCAAACTGCTTTGCTTTCTCAAAGGCTTGACTGTTTGCTTTTGTGACCTCGAAGCTGTCGAAGGTATATCTGCTGCCTGTTTTAATATCGGACATAGTTCAACCTCCTATCAGTTGTTCTTTAATGTGTAGACAGGATGCCCTGACCCATATCCCTGATATACCTGATTACCTTTAATGGTGTAAACGGGATGACCGCCACCATAGCCATTAAAAACTTGACTTCCTTTTATAGTGTATACCGGATGTCCTGTACCATAGCCCTGATACACTTGATTCCCTTTAAGTGTGTAGATGGGGTGTCCGGTGCCATACCCTTGATAGATCTGATTTCCTTTGATCGTATAAACCGGGTGACCAGTTCCGTAACCTTCGTACACTCGCATAACAGACCTCCATTCTGTGTCAAGCACACAATCAACGCTGTTTATTGTTTTCTCTATCCTCCTTTTTGATAATAAACGTATATCACTCGCTCATCATACCTAAAAGTCCTTCTTCTGAAATATCGTTATCATTGTCCAGATAGAAATGTCCATTGGTACAATAGAGATACAAGATGCGATCCAATTTGAATGCTGAGCATTGGTTATCGGTACTGTTATTTCTGATTTCCTGTGCCCATTCCCACATATATAACGCTACATACTCATCGGGATACAGCTTGCAGCTTTTACGAATGCCATAACCACTCGGGAAATTCATTCGATCCATACGATTGCTGCGATATTTTGCAATGACCTTATCAGCGTCATCTTTCTCGGGATCAAATATTCCATTATCGCATTTCATTAATTCTGTTGCAACTACGCGTTTAATATGTAAATCAGGCTTTGCAAGCCAGATAGCACCGCATTCTTTTAACCAGTTATAACATACAGCCGGACCAACTTCACATAGGTTTACATACAGAACCCGAAGCTTGTGGAGATATACTTTTAGTTCATCTGCCGTTTGGGGTTCTGTCAGCAAATATTCAAAATTCAAATCAGTTCCTCCGATTTTACCGTCTACCAGAAAACGAGCACACTGATATACCCCAGTAAGGTAGTTCTCCCACTTACTACCATTTTTAATTTTATTCGGGTATCGACTGATAATCGCCTGCTTCAAAGCAAGTGCATCAGTGTAGTTCTCAAGTGTTTTCTTCGGGTCATACCCAGAAAGAACATCACTCAGGATCTGCTGAGTATCAGATGATTTGGAATAAAACTTGATAATATTTCCCATATATTGTCTGTCAGCAAGAAGTCCGCAGAAAAGATAGAAAAGAAATGGAAGATCTATATTTGAAAATGACTCTGCGATATAAACTTGATTTTCCGCACGGTTTTCTTTCAATGTTTTCGGTGTAGCTGGAGAGTAATACTTGTTAATGTCAATATGTTCTGTTTTTGCAAGTTCCTCAAGTTTTTCCTTTGCCTTTAAATAAACCTCTACTCTGTTCATGGTTATACCTCCAAAAAGAATTAATTACATCTTCAATATAATATGCAATCTATTATTTACGTTTATAGACACCATTCCGAGCAAAAACATTACAGCAAAATATCAAGATATTCTTTCAGATGTCGCATTTCCAATACAACGGCATCCTTGTTATAACTTGCAAGTTCCTTTCGGAATACAGTCTCATGACCAGTTTCGCAGAGCCATTGTATCAGCTTTTCGTCAGTAGGTGCGTGCGTTTCCTTTTCATCTGCCCATGTATACTCCGGATACTCCCTACATTTATCCATGATCTCATGCTTATGCTTGTTCAGCTTCGATGCATCTTTATTATTCAAGCCGAACCAGATGCCGATATACAGTTTATTATTGTAAACAAGCAGTTCCAGACAGGACTGGTTATACCAATGATCCGTCAGCCAGGCAGTATCTTTTGACCGCCAGTAGCGAAGCGTGTAAAAATCGCAGTCGTAGGTAAAATGAGATATGTGATTCTGAGGTCTGCGATGTGGTTCCAAATCCATAGCAGCCATATAGGCTTTTATATCGTTATGTACGTTTTCAAGAAAATAACGATCATACTTCATAAACATATCCTCCATTAATTATTGTATCAGAGTAGCAGTCTGAAACCGAACTTCCACCGCCATAAAGTTTTTATTACAGTTTTCACAGCCAAATTATTTTTATCATTGTAAGTCAGAAACATTGAACCCTGACCTAAACCAATAAAGAAAGATAATAACGGACAACGATAACCTTGAACATGAACAAAGTCATATTCATAAGGAAGCGTGAGAACTGTAAACGGAATAAGTCTTAGATATTTATCTCGAATTCGACAGTGCTGTTAACCAGATCAAGCACTGTCTGAGCCTTTGCAAGCGTATCGGAAAGTTCGGCATAATACTTGCTGACTTCTTCGATGTCGTAATTAGCATATTTATAGTCGATGATATTGCCACCGCCGGAATAACCTGAGCTGACACGCACTTTCGGCATTGCATCTCTCATTTTAGAGAGGGTAGCACATTCCGCATTAAGTTGAGGAAGATATACAAGCATTTCGTCGATTGTAATATTAAAATCCGGGATAATCGTTGTTGTGTTGAACACGTTTATTGCGTGTTTTACTTTGCGGATCTTACACTCAACCTCTGCCTGAGCATCACGCATTTCCTTGAAATTGTACTCAGGACGTACAGATTCGACATCCTCCTGAATTGCGGCTACAAAGCTGCAGGAGTTTGCCTCTTTGAGCTGTAATGCTCTCAGTTCGTCGTTGAGCTGACGCAACAGCTTTGCTGCCTGTGATGATGTTACTCGCATATATTTTCCTCCTTAGAAATTGATTTCTTATTTTTCCCTTGTGATTATATTATAGCAAACTTAACGGGACAAAAATGTCCTATGTCAGTTATGCTGTTTCCCACGCCATACGCTTGTGCTTCCGTTCTGTCGATTTGAAACTTGACATACGCATCAAAGAACATCTGACAAACTTCTATCCATTGCTCTCTTTCTATATTGTCCATATGCTACCTCCTATGGGAAGAGTTTTCCATGTTTCCTTCTGTGAGCATATTATATTACGAGCAATGTACCAAAAAGCGGCGGTATCTATGATATGTATATCACAACATATTAAACGAGTTGATTACCTCAACGCTCCCCACTTCTCATGTGCAGAGCATCCGCCATTTGCCTGCTTGGTTTGCTGGAAATAACCTGACTTCCGGTTCATACATTTTCCCGTAGCCATCGGGCTGCTGACCTCAAGCCTTGATCCGAAATGGTCGCAGATCTTCCGCTCACCTGACCAACAAGAACAGGTGGCACAATACTTTGAATCGCAGGTGTACTGATACATAAACATTCCTCCTGAATCTATCGTTGTCCAACATTGCTTATTATTCTGTGGGAATATCCTCTGTTAGCAGTGCAATCCTGTTCGGATACAGAAACCGGTAAAGCCCACTCAATATCTTATCATATGGCTTGCCGACCTTGACGGTTTGCTCATAGGATAGTTCTTTCTTGGACGGACATTTGACTGTCAGATGTACCAATTTACGACCTTTATCTAAAAACGCATCTGCTGAATACTCTTCTGCCAATTCCGGAATATCCTTATTCACGGCATAAAAACTACAGCTTGAAGGATTGCCTTGACGCGCTTTATAGAGTATATCTGAAATTTGTTCCTTGATTTTCTCGAACTTAGGATCAAATGTCTTCTCCTGATAAAGTGCATGAGCCTCCTTCGGGAATAATTCTATAAACAGATCAACAGCGAATATTTCCTCAAAGAATCGGCTATCTGGAACCTGTCTGCTGAAAGTCTGATTCGTGTCTATGTTGTGAATCATCACCCGAACTTCGCAAAGCTCTGATGAAACTGCAACAGCTGATGCCGCATAGTTTCCTGCATCCGTGCGAAAACGGAAACTGTATATTCCGATATCGCTTTTGAATGCACTTCCTATCGCTTCACAGAACCTTGCTTTCACCTGCGTGAAATCGGATGCAATGTATTTTTCTTGCGGATAAAATCTGTTGTCGTCTTCTCTTTCTCTGATCTGAAGTTCCTCCTGATACTCGCAGAATCTGTCATAGGTCTTATTGAGCAATTCTTTGTAATCTGTATCTCCACCAAGTGAAAAAACTGTACCTGTACCTAAAAAGTGAACATAAAAGTGTACACTTGAAAAGTCGTCCGAAAATTCGGTAATCAGAAGCACGGTTTCGCCTGTTTCGGACATAGGATCATAATGATCCTCGAAGGTTTCGGGATAGCAGCAAATGAAAAAACTACGCTTTTGTTTGATTGAATCGGAAATAATATTGCTGTCAGGTTCTATACGGCTGTACCAATATTCTGAGTATTCTGAAACAGTAAGTTCGTTTTTATTGGAACAACCGATAAAAGCAGCAATCTTTTCGGCAGTGTCATCCCAGTCACTATCGTATTGTTGGTAGACTATAGAATACATATCGTCTTCTGTTCTGTAAACGAATACTGTGATATAAGAATCGGACAGAGCCATTGCAACGATATATTTCCTGTTCTCAACAAAACATTTGCAACAGGACAATCCTCTTTTGGAAGTATCTGCTCTGTCAAAAAGAGCTGCGAGCATTTCTTCAACCGAAATGATCTGAGACATATTCTTTTCCATATAAGTACCTCCTGTTGAAAAGCGCACTTTTCTTTATGCTGCCATTATAGCACACAAAAAATCTTAATTCCGAAGATGTGGGCGGCTCAATAGAAAATTCTCCCTTTTACACAAATTATTGTCACATGAAATGTGCAGTATGCCGGTTTCGTTGCTGTACTTTCCTTCTGTGATTATATTGTATCACGAACGATGCACCAAAAACGCCCTATGTCAGGATTCGTACTTTTTAAGAGCATTTCTCAGAGTTTCGACGATCTTCTCACGCAGGCCTTGCGGAGACAGCACCTCAACCGCATCCGCAAACTGAATTGCCCAGTGCAGCATTGAGCTTTCGCTTGCATAAACATGAACCTTCATCATTTCGTCAGACAGTTTCTCAATGCGGAGATCTGTGCCGAAGCTGTCAGCAACATCATTCATCATATACTGCTTGCATTGGAATGCTATATGTACCGGTTCTCCGCTCCAGAGATTCGGGTGAGATTTGATATAGTCCGAGAGTCTGATACCTGTTTCAAAGCCTTTCAGCATACGCAAAGATTTAGAAGGTGTGTCAAGCACCTGACAATCCTTGATGCGGTCGATCCGGAAATGCGTCAGATCATCATACGGCGGAAGATTGCATATCAGATAAGAATGACCGTTCTGAGAGATCACCTGATAGGGATTGACGGTATACTGCTTTTTGTTTCCGTTGCTGTCAAGCCTGTGTTTCAGCTTTCCGTCAAGTCCGCAGTCACAGTAATGGAAGGATAATTGCCTGCCGTTCGCTATTGCACTGCCGATAGTTTCAAGCGTCATCAGGATTTCCCTGTTCAAAACCTTTCCGTAAATATCCATGTCGATCTTGGATATTTCAGAACGGAAATATTTGCTCGACAATCCTTCCAGGCGGTGGATCAGACTCAAACGGTCTTTTTTCGAGAGACCGTCTGTCAGCAGAACGCTGTCGATTAGCAGCCGCAGTTCGCCGTTCATAAACTTGTGAACGTAATACCAGTCGGTCAGTATTGTTTCTTCGCCGTTTTTGCTGTTTCGGATGATAGCATCTTCTTCAAAGTCGCTGCCACGATATTTGATTGGAAATCCATACTCCATCAGCTTGGAAAGGTTACGCCGGACTGTTTTACGATCAACTTTCATTCCGTATTCAGATTTCATCAGGTTCTGTATCTGCTGCTGAGAAAGCCTGTGGTCTTCATCGGTGTGCTTTCTCAGGATATCAAGAATATCGAGTATGATCATTTTCTTGGGTTGCATATCGGTCATGATTATCCACCTCATATGTACTATAATTGTATACATTATACACCATTATAGAAGAAAAAGCAAGTATTTTGAAACGGAAAGCCATATCATGAGAATTCTCGTGATATGGCTTTCTGCTTTCGTTATATAGTTGTTTATCAGATTCGGCTTTGCTTATGATGTTTCCTTTCTCAATGTACTGGTGACTTGCGAGAGTCGGCAATAGAGTGCTGTTATTTTGTCTGTCATCTATTCCTCACTTTCCGACAAAAACAGCAGGCTATGATATACTCAGAAAGTCTGGAATATCAAAGCCTGCCATTATCTGTTCACGCAGTCTTTTCTATCTCACGGGCAATAAGCCGTTCGATAATATCTTCCAGACTTTCGTCTGTATCTTGGTTGAATACGATCTTGACACGATAAGTTGTCAGACCGATACGATACTCCGAATAGGAGCTATCTACCTTATCTTTATCTACGGTAGTTGCTGTCTCTTTCAATTGTCTCCTTTCCGCCTGCGATTATCTCTCTCTACATGCAAGGCTCATAGTTGCAGGGGCGTTACGCCTGCACAGTAACATTATAGCGCACACCGCCGATATTTGTCCATAGGTATTGCACCCAAACTTTATGGCAACACCGCACAATTGCCAAACGAGCAAAAATATGATATAATAGATATATGGAAAGACAAATGACACTGGCAGAAATCAACGATGAACTTGGTGCAGCCAGAACCAATAAAAAAGAATTTTTAGAGAAGCTTGAAGCGATCATACCATGGGAAACATTTCTTGAACTGATACAGCCGAGTTATTACAGAGGAGAACTTGGCAATAAACCATACCCATTGGAATTGATGCTGAGAATATTCATATTGCAGAATGTCTACAATCTCGCAGACATGGCAGTCATGAACGAAGTGATCGACAGCCGTGCATTCTCCAATTTTTGTGGAATCAACTCACCGAGCGAAGTCCCAAACGGTGATACGAGATGTAGATTTATCAATTTTTTCCTCGTTTGCGTTTTGATATTTTGTTTTACGATATTCGTTCACTTTACTTTTCGCAGTTTCCAGATTTTCAAAATCCTTTCTAATTTCACCTACTGTTGTATTTTTATTATATCCACAAAATGAAATTTTTATATCTTTTTTGTCTTCGGCCATTATTTTCTCTCCTTAAAATTTGTGCAGTATTGCCTTGAATCTCATCTGCCCTCTTGCTTGTTCTTCAAAAAAGCCAGACAGGCATTTGCAGTTCCGTGGGTGAAGCCTTGCTTGTCGATCAACATGGTGAAATCCTGACGGGCAAAATATAGAACGATCCACCGTTTATCGCATCGAATCCATGTCAGGTCCTCATATTCCAGCTGGTATTTTTCCAAGGAGGAAGTACTCATCATGCGGATACATTCCGGTAAAAAAGTGTACTGATTGACTGCCTGCAGATCCAGTTTTTTCCTTGTGCGGCGAATGCGGTCTTGTATCTGTTTTTTCGGTAGATGCCACATCCAAAAGGCGGCTGCCAGCAACAGTAAAAATAAGAAATCCAAAAATCCAAGGTGAAAGTCTGCCGTATCGCCAATTCCCAATAAAATGCCCCGATAGATCAGCCGTTCCAAAAACGGTATTGCCAGCAGAATTCCAATGGCACGGCAGATAATGCAGTGCTGTTTCTTCTGCATCTGTAAAATTGCAGCGTATCCGTCTTCTGTAATGCGTGTTGTGTTCTCAAAGTAGTCCAAAACGGCACCTCCTGTTTCTGCGATATTTTTATTATACCATGCGGGAAACGGTTTGTAAAGTTGTTTCGGAAAAAAGTCGAATTATGTCTTGACGAAACTGGGGCTTCTATGGTACAATAAAATATATACAAAACTAAATTTTATATTGGAGGAAAACTGTATGAAGTTCACAAAAATCATAGCTGCTGCACTGGCACTGCTCTGCGGTTCTGCCATGCTGCCGAAAGCCACTGTCGGTGCGGAAGAAGTACTCTTGGATTCTGGCATTGATTATACGGAATCTACGGAAACACTTGGAAATCCGGGAGCCGGATACAGTTCCGGTGTTGCGGTCAACTGCAAGCCTAACGACACCAAGGTGTACAACCCGACTGCTAGTCTGGTGGTGCTCTTTGTGGACATTGGCGGCTTTTCCAGCGGAGCAAACGGAACGACTGACGACAGCGGCAATTATACCGCTGGTACGGACTATGATCTGGACGAAACATTCTTTACAAACTTCCGAAAAACATTGGAAAACTGCCGCAAAAACGGCTGTACCATTGGTATTCGTTTTCGGTATGATGCGAATGGTGTCCGCAATCCTGAACCGGCTACCTTTGAGCAGATGTGCAAGCATATCGAACAAATACGGAAAGACGGTTTTCTGGAAGATTACAAGGACATTATTGCCTATGTAGAAAGCGGCTTTGTGGGTTGCTACGGCGAACAATGGGGCGGAAAATACTGCTCTTTGGAAGACAAGGCGAAGCTGCTGGATCTGTTGTTAGATGTGGTTCCTGACCCGATTCCGGTAACTGTAAGAACACCGAATATCTTTGCCAAATGGGCCGGCATTGAGGAATCGGAACTGGGAGAATATGTGCTGGAACCGAACAGCAAGGCTTCCCGTGTGGGATTGTACAACGACGGTTACATGGGTTCTGATTCCGACCTGGGAACGTTTCACAATCGTGAACGAGATTTGAAGTGGCTACGGCAGCAGACGTATACCTCCTATTATGGCGGAGAATTTTCCGGAAATCTGGACTTTGCCAAACAGTACGATACATATCTTCCGGAAAATGCGGTGCCGGAAATGTATTATTCGCACTTGAGTTATATCAATTCGAATATTTTTAAACTGTATCAGGATTACACTTTCGGAAAAGAATATGATGTAGAGAACGTAGACAACAGTGCTTACTATGGGGAAACTGTTTTCAAATTCATACGGGATCACATTGGGTATCGTTTTGTGCTGCGGGATTCCGATTTGAGCGAAAGCGTGGAGCAAAACGGTATTCTGAAAGTCTGCACCAAAATTGAGAATACTGGTTTTGCCAATCCGATCATGCAGCAAAAGGCAGAGATCATTCTGGAAAAGGACGGGAATTATATCCGGACAGCTGTTGATGCCAATGCAAACCAGTGGTATTCCTGCACAACTGTTTCTCCGGAATTTGACCTGAAGCTTCCCGCAGGCATTGAAGCCGGCAAGTGGAATGTCTATCTGAAACTTTCCACGGGAGAAAACGACATCAGCGAAACTAACGTTCGTTCTATACAGTTTGCCAATCATGATACCTGGAACTCTGCTCTGGGTGCCAATTATCTGGGTAGCTTTTCTGCAACGGAATCTGACAAGCCGCAGACAGATAACGACTTTTATCAGATCAACACAGAACAGGAACTCCCCCATTCTGACGGCTCTGTCTACACTTATCAGAACCTTTCTGTTGTAGACGGTATCTCCAGCAATGACACGGAATATGCGGAGGACAAGTGCACTGTCACAGACGATAACGGCAATCAGCTGTACATCACTAACAACGACCAATATTTATACGTCTTTGCTGATTTGACATATGATGCTGCTTCTCCGGTGTACAACCTTTCATTCCAGAACAAAACAACTGGCAAACGGTGCTGGATCTACTATCAGGGAAACGGATTTGTGTATTTCAACAATGGTGTTCCCAGTGGCTGTGTCCAGAAGCACGGCGGCAGAAAAGTCGAATTTCGGATTCCTTTGGGAGAACTGGTAGATTTGGAGGCTGGAACTGAAATTTCCAACATCAATGTGACCATTCAGGATCAGGCAAATTCGTGGGTAAATGCTGGTTCTGTCAAGGCGGACAGCTATATTTTACAGGACAATTTTGATGTGTATTCCGCAAAGCAGACAGTTTACCTTGCAGAAAAGGACACCATGCTGCTGACACCGGAAACCTCTGGAACGGGGCTTTCCTACCAGTGGTATCACAATGGAGAAGCAATTGACGGAGCAACGGAAAAAGCCTATACCGTTACAGCAAATACGCAGGAGGACTGCGGGGTTTATTCTGTTGCAGTTTCCTCTCCGAGTGGCACAGTGAAAATTGTGGAATTGTGTGATGTCAAGGGCATCATTTCTCAGACAATTTCGGGTGATGTGAATCAGGACGGCGTTGTCAACACGGCAGATATAGTGGTTTTGCAGAAATATTTGTTGGGAATCGATATACTGACAGAGGAACAGGCAGAACTGGCTGACACAACGGCAGACGGCACGGTGAATGGTTTAGATCTGGGATTGCTGCGGAGCATGATCGGATAAACAAGAAGTAAGGCAATATATCGCAGTTATAGGCAAAAGAAGTCGGAACAGAGTATGGAATATACTCTGTTCCGACTTTCTTCTTCCAGAAACTGTTTAAAAAATTAACCAGGAATTATTTTACTGCTTTTCTTTGCGATTTGCTTATGGTATAATATGAATAAGGATAAATTACCAGATTCGATTCCGCATATTGGGACATCCAGCCAAAACAAGAATTTCGCTTGTCACAAAATCATTGTTTTATGCGTTAAATTCTATGAGAACTGTTTTGGCTTGAAAATATGCGGAATCGATTTGGCTGTCCAAATCAATTACAAGGGAGATCAGAGGCGTTTATGAAAAAGAAGCATCTTCAGAAGCAAATTCTTGCTGCAATGCTGACTGGCGTAATTGTGGTAAACACTTGCCCGATTGTCGCTATGGCAGCAGAAACTATGCCGCCGGAAACGGAAATAGTGCTGGAAGCAACAGAAGAAACGACTGCAACAGAAGCGGCAGAAATCCCAGAAACTTCGGGAGCAGAAGTGCAAACGGAACTTTCCGGTTCGGAAGCTGTGGAAGTTACAACCACAGAAGCGGAAACAGAAATGGCTGCGGCAGATGTTGAAACTGGAACGGAAGAAATTCCGCAGACGGATGCACCGGAGAATATCGCAGAAGATTCTGTCACGGCATTTGTCAACCGGCTGTACAACGTGTGCTTGGAACGGGAACCGGATTCTGCCGGCTTAAAAAATTGGCATGACAGGATCAGCAACGGCAGCATTTCTGCGGTAGATGCTGTTAAGGGATTTTTGAACAGCAAGGAATATCAGAACAGACAGCTCAGTGATGAAGTGTATATCGCTAATTTGTATCAGGTTTTCTTGAATCGAACCGGAAGCAGTTCGGAAATTCAGCACTGGCTGACTATTTATCAGCAGGGCGTTTCTAAAAACTATCTGATGCATGGCTTTTCCAATTCCACTGAATTCACAAATCTGTGTGCTTCTTACGGCGTGACACGCGGCAGTATTGCATTGACAGAAGAACGTGACAAGTATCCGAATGTTGCGAAAATGGTTGTGAACTGTTATGCTGTTCTGGACAGAACACCAAGTGGCAGCGAGATCAACCAATGGATTTCTAAAACCAGAAACGGCGGTTCCGGAACTGCACTGGTCAAAAATATCCTGCAATCCCGTGAGTATCAGAACAAAAGCAAGAATGCCAGTGATGCAGATTATATTGCGGACCTCTATCAGGCGTTTTTCGGCCGCAGCTGCAATACTTCTGAGGTGCAGTCGTGGAAAAATGTTTTGAGCAACGGTGTTTCCCGCAATTATCTGATGGCACAGTTTGCATCTTCGGCAGAATTCAAAAAGACTTGTTCTGCGGGCGGTATTTCCAGCGGAAATATTACACTGACTGAAGAACGGGACAAGCACCCCGGAGTGGCAAAAATGGTTGCTGGCTGTTATCAGATTCTGGGAAGAACGCCTGCGGGGACAGAAGTGGAAAACTGGGTCAAAAAGACGATCACTACCGGTTCTGGTGCGGAACTGGCAGACGGATTCTTCAAATCGCAGGAATATCACAACAAAAATACCAGTAATGCACAGTATGTCAACGACCTTTATACGGCAATTTTCGGAAGAACTGCCGACAGCAGAGGCTTTTCTTCGTGGAAAAATGCTTTGGACAATGGTACTTCCCGCGATACAGTTCAAAATGCCTTCTATGAGAGTGCTGAGTTCAAACAGCTTTGCAAAAAGAATGGTATTGTAGACAAGAAAAATCGCTATCCGAAAGCTGCGGCTGTTCTGAATCAGGTAGGCTGGGATCTGAAAGCGGCGTTCCAGTGGTCTGCCGGCATGAAGTATTCCAAGTACACGGCGACAGCTGCTCCGGGAACGGAATATTACGCAAATTATGGATTCACCTGCAAAACCGGAAATTGCTATGTTATGGCAGCTACATTCTGCGAAATGGCACGGGAACTCGGCTATGACGCAAAACAGATTTCCGGCAGTGTCCCGCTGAGAAGCGGCGGATATGGTCCGCACTCTTGGGTGGAAATTGAAATCAACGGAACTACTTATGTATTTGACCCCGACTTTACCAATGAAACCAAACGAAATGGATACCAGATCACATATGGACAGTCTGGTACATGGAGATACAATCGTGGTTCTGTAATGAACTAAGAAAACACAAGGTAATACCGCACAAAGAGCGTCTGGCGACTTTTGACGAAAAATTTGACGACGCATCTGTCGCACAATCTTTGTGCTGTATTGCCACAACTTGGGAATGGAGAAGAAAAATGAAGAAAACTTACATGACATGGCTTGCCGCATTTTTGGCAGCAGGTGTATTTTTGACTGGGTGCAGTCAGGAGAAGTCGTCTTCCAGTGAATCTGCAACTGAAGAAACTACAGCAGCAACGGTCGCTACTGCTACCACAGAAGAAACTGAACCGGCTACCGAAGCCCCGACAGAACCGGAACTGAAAACGATTGGCGAAAAGGCAGAAGGCGAACACGTTTACAACGTGACGCTGAAAAATGCAACCGGAAAGGAAATCTCCGGCGTGGCGATCAAGGATAGTTCTCAAAGCGAATTCCCCGAAAACATGATGAAAGACAGTGATGTTTTTGCCGCAGATGAAGAACGTGTTCTTTACTATGATGCAACAGAGGCAATCGCTGCCAACGCTGCGGAAGAAACAGATTCCGACAAGGTCTTGACTCCGGAATATACGATCCAGCTGACATTCTCTGACGGTACTACAGCAGAGCTGCATCAGTTCCCGTTTGATGATGTAGAAGCTGCGGAGATCCACTGGGAAGATGAAATTGCTTATCTGGTATACACTTCTGTTTCCTCTCAAACCGAGGTAAATACAAAGGAAGCAGAACAGATGCAGGTACAGACGAGTGCAGAGGCTGCACAAGATGCAGAAGAAGTGGCAGCTGAGGACAGCTATCAGGAACAGCAGCCCGTCTATGTAGAACCGGAAGAATCTTATGACGAAACACCGGCAGCTGCTCCGGTAGAAAACACACCAGCGGAAGAAACACCGGCAAACAATAATGATGCTGCAAATGATACTGCGGATCCGAATAATGGCTGCCTTGGAGATGAGGGATTATTTAACTAATGGAAATCACAAAACGACGTGAAATTTTCTTTCTCTCGGAATTGCGTGCAATTGCCTGCATTGCCATTGTCATACTGCATACGTTCTATGCCGCCAGTGTTTACGCACCGGATCATACTGCAAAAATTGCCGCTTTGACGACGAGAAATCTCATGATGTGGGCTGTTCCCTGTTTTGTCATGGTCAGCGGTGCACTGCTTCTGGATTCAGCACGGGAAGTGACATATCGGAAGATATTCCGAAAGTATATCCCGCGAGTGCTGGCTGCACTGGTACTGTTCTCCGTAGTCTTTCAGATTTTTGACGATGCTACCGGCGAAAGCGGCATTCAGTTCAAAACGATTCTTTATGGGTTGCAAAATGCAGTGACCGGAAGTGGCTGGAAGCACATGTGGTACTTGTATCTGATTACAGCATTGTATTTGCTGCTGCCGTTTTATCGGAAAATTGCTGCTTCCCTCAACTCAAAAGATACGTACTACTTGTTAAGCGTTTATCTGGTGTTTCTATCGCTGCTGCCAATGTTGCAAACACTGACAGAAAAATCGACAGCATTCTATATTTGTGTTTATAGCGTCTATCCCCTTTATCTTTTCTTGGGTGATGCTTTTATGCAGAAACGCATTTGCAAAAAGCCGTGGCTGATGATTCTTCTGGCTTCTGTGGGAACAATTGCAGTTGCCTGTCTGACAATTCTTAGTGAGAAAAAGTCCATCGCCGCATTGTCAGAACTTCTTACCAGTTATGCATTCCCGTTGATCGTATTGCAGTCTGCCGGAATTTTCGGGCTGATGTCCTACAGAGAAAAGAAAGCACCTAAAGTGCTCTATTGGATTTTACATCAGGTCGATCAGTGTTCGTTCGGTGTTTATTTGATACATATGCTGTTTTTGAAACTGGTGCTTGTGGTCTGGAAATGGAATCCCTATATGCATGGCGGATTTTTTATGATCCTGGCACTTTCCGTTGGAACGTTTCTCTGTTCGTTCCTGTGTATTCGGTTGCTGAAATATGTTCCAATACTGAAAAAAATTCTTTAAGGCAATACCGCACAAAGATTGTGCGACAGATGCGTCGTCAAATTTTTCGT
>ERZ506918.151-NODE-151-length-32199-cov-7.700753_pt1 | contig 32199 bp, 30 predicted proteins | sample MGYA00513975_ERZ506918 | MGnify/ENA metagenome assembly ERZ506918 | reverse complement strand
TTCCGATCTGGGCGGCTCCTGCGGCGGTTTGCGACAGCTGTGCGCTCGATGTTTTTCAAAAATAGGAAACCCTTCGGCTGTGCCGAAGGGTTTCCTATTTTCCTATCTGTATGATTCTTTTTGAATATTACGATCTGTATCAGAAGCTGACGTTCTCCGGGTCCGGCTTCTGGCAGGGCTTCACGTCGGTGACGTACAGCACCGGGCCCTCACCGTCATAGGCCTGGCATTTCTCCTTCTTCACGGTGGCCTGGATCTCCACCCACTGGCGGTTCTTGAACTTCTCCAGCTCCTGGCCCTTGCACACCAGGGCCAGGAACTGCATGTCGTTGTTGCAGCACACCATGGCGAAGCGGCCGGGGCAGTGGATGCCCGGGAACTTCTTGGAGTGGCACATCAGCGCCTTATACCGCACGGTGATGCCGTCGTAGCGCTGGGGGTTGTCCATCATGTCCACATACCAGATGCCGTAGTCGTTGTCCGGCACGTCCAGATGGCCGCCGGACAGGTCGAAGGGGGCCATGTCGTCGGTGACGTAGTCCTCGCTGGTGCCGTCGGTGTTCTCCAGATAGATGTCGGCCCGCCGGTTCACCATCCGCAGGTTCCGGCCCCGCAGGGCCTTGCGCAGCTCCTCATTGCAGCGGTTGAAGATGATCATATCCGCGTTAAGGATCTTTTCCATCATCAGCTGCCCCATGTTCCGCAGATACGGCTCAAAGGTGGTGGCGTCCACCAGGCACATGATCTGATACAGGATCCAGTTGGCAGGCAGACCCTCCCGGTACAGGGGCTCGAAGCTCCACATGCCGTTGAACTCGATGATCACCTGCTTGGGCCGGTACTGCTTTTCCAGTTTCTTGAAAAATTCCGGCGTCAGCTGGGCGGGATCGTCCACGGTGTAGGTGAACACGTTGAACAGCACCTTGGGGTCGTACTCCGTCTCCCCCTCCTCGCAGCACAGCAGCAGGGTCCGGTCTTCGCTGGCGAAGCCGTCTTTCAGGATGCCGTTGATGAAGTCGGTCTTTCCGGCATCCAGAAAGCCGGTGATGAGATATACAGGAATGTCCATAGGCGTCTCCTTACAGGCCGAACAGGGTCTTCAGGCCGTCCTCCTTCAGCTGGGAGCCGATGACGCACAGGCGGCCGGTGTAGTCGGCGGAGCCATAGCGCACCTCGTGCTCCTGGGGCACATAGTCAAAGTGCAGCCACTGGCCGTCGGCGGCGGGCACGATGCCCTTGGCCCGCAGGATGGCGCCGTAGTCGCCGGAATCCAGAGCCGTCAGAATGCGGTCGATATCCGCCTGGGTGAACTGCTTGGGCGTCTCCGCGCCCCAGCTGGTGAACACCTCGTCGGCGTGGTGGTGATGGTGGTGGCAGGAGCAGGCAGGGTCGTCGCACTCCTGGCCGTCATGGTGGTGATGGTGCTCATGCTCCTCGTCATGGTCGTGGTCGTGGTCATGATGATGGCAATCCTCGTGCTCCTCACCCTCATGGTGGTGATGGTGGCAGCAGTGCTCATGGTCATCCTCGTCATCGTGGTCATGATGATGGTGATGCTCGTGCTCGTCGTGGTCGTCATCGTGGTCATGCTCGTGGTGATGGTGATGATGCTCAGCCTCCTCGGCCTCGTGCTCGGCCCGCATCTTCTCCAGCAGCTCGTCGGCCAGGGACACCTTCTCCACGGCGGCCAGAACGGTCTTGCCGTCCAGCTGGTCCCAGGGGGTGGTCAGAATGGCGGCGGTGGGGTTCTTCTCCCGCAGCAGGGCCACGGCGGCCTCCAGCTTCTCCTGGGTCAGCTTCTGGGTCCGGGACAGGATGATGGTGCCGGCGGCCTCGATCTGGTTGTTATAGAACTCGCCGAAGTTCTTCATATACACCTTCACCTTGCCGGCGTCGGCCACGGTGACAAAGGAGTTCAGCTTCATATCCGGGATATCCGCCACGGTGTTTTCCACCGCCACGATCACGTCGGAGAGCTTCCCCACGCCGGAGGGCTCGATGAGGATGCGGTCCGGCTGGAACTGCTCCTTCACCTCCCGCAGGGCCTTGCCGAAGTCGCCCACCAGGGAGCAGCAGATGCAGCCCGAGGACATTTCGGAGATCTGGATCCCCGCGTCCTTCAGAAAGCCGCCGTCGATGCTGATCTCGCCGAACTCGTTTTCGATCAGCACCAGCTTTTCGCCCTGATAGGCTTCCTTCACCATCTTCTTGATGAGGGTGGTCTTGCCTGCGCCCAGGAAACCGGACACGATGTCAATTTTCGTCATAACAGTACCTTCTTTTCTTTTCCCGCCGTGCGGGACATATTATTTCCTCTATATCATAGCCTATTTTTCCAAAAAAGCAAGGGCAGCGAAAAAAATTCACATTTCTGCCCCGGTAATCTGCGGTTTGTCCCGTTTTTCCCGGGAATTTTCCCGGTTTTCTATTGGGACAGGGCGGACCGGAGAATGGGGGTAGCCATTTGCCGGAAAATGCGGTATAATGGCGAAAATACACAGAAGCGAGGTACTCCCCTATGTCCGTGAAAGAACAGCAGACCGGCGCGTGGGCGCCGGAGTGGGTCCAGGAGACGGAGCCGGATTATACCCCCCGCCCCCGGCGCAGCCGGAAGCAGCGCCGCCCCCGGTGGCCGGGGATCGCCCTGGCTCTGGTGTGCCTGGCCACCATCGCCGCACTGGTGTGGCATTTTACCCGGCAGAAGGAGATCCCCCTGGAGACGGCGGCCGGTTATGTGGCCTCGGAAGCGGAGACGGCTCCGCTGTACGACGAGGAGGGCAATGTCCTGCGGCAGCTGGTCCGGGGCAGCCAGGTCACCTATGTGGTGGAGGAGGCCCACAAGGATCGTCCGGACCAGGTTCGGGTGCCCCAGGAGGACGGCAGCTTCGCCTGGCTGGACCGGGAGAACCTGACCGATGACCTGAGCGGCGTGGTGACGCTGAAAACCGTGTATGTCCGCCGGGCCCAGAATCTGACGGATGAGGGCGGCGACCCCACCGGGCCCCTGGTGCTCCGGGGCCAGGCCCTGACCGTTACCGGCTACCGGGACCTGGCGGCCGACGGCAGCGTATCCTATTACCGGGCCGACGGCGGGTACATCCCCGCCCGGTATGTCCGCCTGACGGAGGACCAGGCCACGGCTCCCTATGACGCGGATATGGCCCGGCTCCACGCGGACCGGGGCGACAGCTGGGGCGGCGGCGATGCGGCGGGCCTGGACTACGACGCCTATGAAAAGCCCCGCTTTGGCGGCAGCGTCATGCCCGATACCGTGAAGGCCCTGTACCTGAACAACGAGGCCATCCGGAATCCGGAGGCATACATCGCCGTGGCCGACGGGTGCGGCATCAACGCCTTTGTGGTGGACATCATGGACGGCGGGGCCATCGGCTACGCCTCGTCGGTGATGCAGAAATATTCCCCCAGCGCCTATGCGGATGCCTACAACACGCTGGAGAGCTATCAGGCGGCGGTGAAAAAGCTGAAGGACGCCGGGTATTACGTCATCGGCCGCATCACGGCCTTCAACGATCCCAACCTGGCCGCAGATCATCCGGAGTGTGTGGTGGCGGACCTGAGCGGCCGGCCGCTGAAGATCGGCGGCATGTACTGGCCCAGCGTATACAGCCGCCAGGTGTGGCAGTATAAGGTGGACCTGGCCCTGGAGGCCGCCGAGACCATGGGCTTCAACGAAATTCAGTTCGACTATGTCCGCTTCCCCGACGGCACCTGGGACTATGACGAGGCGGGCACCATCGACTATCACAACGACAATGACGAGAGCAAGGCCCAGGCCGTTCAGCGGTTTTTGCAGTACGCCGCCGACCGGCTCCACGGGGCGGGGGTGTATGTGTCTGCCGATGTGTTCGGCGAGTGCGCGGAAAAGTATGTCACGGCCTACGGCCAGTATTGGGCGGCCATCAGCGGCGTGGTGGACGCCATCAGCGCCATGCCGTACCCCGATCATTATTCCGCCTCCGGCAGCTGGCTGCCCTGGGAGCACCCCTATGAGACCATGAAAACCTTCGGCGAGAAGGCTGCCGCCCGGCAGCAGGAGACTCCCTCCCCTGCCGCGGTGCGCACCTGGATCCAGTGCTACAACGCCATCCGGGAGCCGTACAACACCTATGGCCCCGATGAGATCGCCGCCCAGATCCGGGCCCTGAACGACACCGGCAACACCGGCGGCTACATGACCTGGAACGCTGCGTCCAGCCTGGACAAGTACCGCTATGTCAGCGGCGTGCTGAACTGAACGCGCTTCGCAGACTGTCAAAAAAGCAGCAAAACCTCCGGGAAAACCGGAGGTTTTGCTGCTTGAGCTATTCTGCTTGCTGCCCCAGCAGCTGCTCCAGCTCCTCCGCCGTCAGAACCTGTCCGCCCACCCGCTGCATATCCGCCAGGTTGGCGGCCTGCACGGCAGGGGTCACGGAGGAGGTGCAGTCCGACAGCACCGCCGCGTCATAGTCCAGGGACAGGGCGTCGTAGAAGGTGGAGCGGATGCAGTTGGGCGTGGTGGTCCCGGCCAGCAGCACCGTGTCCACCCCCAGCCGCCGGAGGATCAGGTCCAGCTCCGTGTGGAAAAATGCGGAAAACCGGGGCTTTACGATGACATAGTCCGTGTCCGCCCGGTGAAGTTCCTCCGGCCACGCGTCGGACATGGACGGCGGGCACGTCTCGGACAGGGGCCTTCCGCCCCGGGCCCACACGTCGTACCGGGCCCGCTCCACGTCGGAGCCGTCCGCCCGGTAGTGCCGCACGGCGAACACCACCGGCACCCCGGCCCTGTGGCAGCAGTCGATGGCCCGGGCGCAGGCGGGCACCGTGTCCGCCGCCCCGGGGATAAACAGGGGGCTGGACGCGTCCAGAAACCCCCGCTGCATGTCAATGACCACCAAAGCGTATCTGTGCATGAGATGACCTCCTGAAAAGCGCAATAAAACCGGCGGTGCTCCGCCGGTTTTATTGTACCGTCTTTCCCGGGAAATTACAAGGTCTACAGGCCGTAGCTGTCCACGGCGCTGTACAGGTACGCCAGAGCGTCGGCATCGGATATGCCGCCTACCAAGGAGCCGTCCGTCATGATGGAGAGATCCAGCTGCACCACCACGGGCCCCTCACAGAACAGCGCCCGATAGCGGTTGCCACAACCGGGTATGGTCTCCCGGAAAATATACGCCTTGCCGCCGCCCGGGGCCTTGTAGTCCTCCAGCTGCTCCAGGTTTTCCAGTTGTCCCTGAGAATAGATCCAGGAAACCACATCGTCCTCCGGGGTCACATCCGTCAGCACATACATCCAAACGTGCATGTAGTCGCCGTATCGGATCCCGCCGTCGGGATTTTGAAGCTCATCACAGTACGCAGTGCGGATATACATCCGCACCAGCTGTCCCTGCTGGTCGCACTGGGCTTCTATGGACACCTGATCGCGCTCGCGTGCCTCCTGCTGGGCGCTGCGGGGCAGAACGCCGCCGCCCAGGAACGCGTCCGCCGCCGCCATGTCCGGAAACTGCAGATCCTCCGTCGAAGTCCGCGCCGCCTCCTGGCTGGCCTGGGGAATGTCTGCCAGCGGCAGCCGCCGGTCCGTGCTGTAGGTCCAGGTGCCGCCGTATTCGGTGCCGTCGTAGAACAGCCCCTCCACATTGAGATCGCCGGGGGTCCCAAACCGGGCAAACACCCCGCTCTCCGCCGCCAGCACCGCCCCCGTCAGCATCAGCACCAGGCAGGCTGCCAGCAGTACCGCCCGGGGGACCCTGCGCCGCTTCCGTGCGGGAAGCTGGGCCAGGGTCCGGGTCAGATTTTCGTCAAAGTCCTTGGGCACCGGGGTCTCCTCCTCCCGGGCCATATGCCGCAAACGGGTATCCAAATCGTTCATGTTCGTTCCTCCTTCCGCGTGACCTGCGGGTCCGACAGCGCCAGCCGCAGCTTATCCCGGGCCCGGCTGAGCCGGGATTTCACCGTGCCCGCCGGCACCCGCAGCAGCGACGCAATGTCCGCCACCGACAGGTCCTCATAGTAATACAGCACCACCGCCGCCCGCTGGTCCCGGGGCAGGGACAGCACCGCGTCCCACAGCTCCGGCCGCGGGTCCTCCCGGGCTGCCGCCTGGGGCGGCAGGTCCTCCAGATACACCTCCCGGCGGCTGCGGCGGTTCAGCTGCCGGGCACAGTTCACGCTGATCTTCACCAGCCACGCCCGCAGGGCTTCAGGGTCCCGCAGCCGGTCCAGGGACTGCCAGGCCAGCAGCACCGCCTGGCCCACGGCGTCCTGGGCGTCGGCATCGCAGGGGGTCAGGGCCCGGGCGGCCCGGTACATGTCCCGGCTGTAGGTCTGCACCCCTCGAGTAAATTCCTCTTGTGACAGGCGCAAGGCCATCACCGTCCTTTCCTGGCGGCCCCAGGGCCGCCCATTTGTCATGACGTATATTAGATACTCCGGCCCGGCCTTTGGTTCCGCGGCCCGGAGAAAATTTCAGATTTTGAAAAAAGGACGCGCCCCGGCGCGTCCTTTTGCTCTTATTTGCAGCTCACAGCCACTTTTTCCACTTGAAGATCACCAGCTCCACGATGATGCACACCACGCTGATGATGCACACCGCCAGGTATCCGTGCTGTGCGGTAAGCTCCGGCATGTTTACGAAATTCATGCCGTACCACCCGGCGATCAGGGACAGGGGCAGAAACACCGTGGTGACGATGGTCAGGATCTTCATGATCTGGTTTTGCCGCATGTCCAGCTGCGTCTGGTGCATTTCCCGCAATTGCAGGGCATACTCCTTTTCCAGCTCCGTGGCCGACAGCAGCCGCTGAGCCCGTCCCGTCAGGCGGTCAAACAGCCGGGAGGCGTGGGCGTCGCTCTCCTCCGTTTCGTCCGACAGCGCGGCAAACAGGTCGTCCAGCTGCTCATAATACGCCGCAAACACCGACAGCTCGCGGCGGATGCGAAAGAGCTTCTTGTCCAGGTCCTGGGCCTGATCCTGCATCAGGGCCTCCTCCAGAGCCGTCAGGCGCTTTTCATATTTTTGCAGGGTGGGCATATCCTCCTGCAGAAGCCGGGCAAACAGCTCCGCCAGCGCCTGAGCCGGGGTCTGGGACTCCAGGTCCCCTGCCAGCCCCCGCAGAAAGCCGCCCTCCTCCGCCAGCAGCAGCCGCCGGTCCGTCAGGTAAAAGCCGAAAAAATGCTTGTCTCCGGTGGGTGCCATAGGCCGGGGCATGGCATAGGTCCCGGCGGCTCCGCCGCCCTTGAGCCGCTCCGCCCGGCAGAAGGCTCCGCCGGTGGGAGCAATGCGGTGCTGCTCCAGCTGGGGATACCGCCGGAGCAGCTGTTCAAAGGTCACCAGCTCCACGCAGGAATCACTCATTGCGCCTCACCGCCTCAGATAAAGAATTTCCGGTGCAGGGACCGGCGCAGGGGCTTGCACACCGCGATGATCAGCAGCATGATCCCCAGCAGCACTCCCGCCGCCAGGGGGTAAAACGACCAGATAAACGTCCGATGGACCTGGAAAGTGATGTTCAGCAGGAACTCAATGAGCACCGCCAGGCCGCCGCCGGCCATCAGCGCCCCGCCGAAGATGTAGAGATACCCCCGGCTGAGATACCGCAGCAGCGTCACCACCGTGGTCGCCAGCACCCCGATGGTCCCCGTCACCGGAAGGGCAAACGTCAGGAACCAATGCCCGCCGGTGGCAAAGTTGATATACAGCAGATACAGCCCGATGGCCGCAAAGTCCGCCGGAACAAAGATCACCGGGTTGGGCCTTCTGAACCACAGGGGCAGCACCGCCAGGATATACAGCAGCAACACGCCGCCTGCGGCGTACCCGGACCACAGGATGGCCCCGTTGACGCTCCAGTCGCACAGGATGCAGATGACGATGGGCAGCACCGCCAGCATGGTCAGGATGAACAGCGCCCCGGAGCGGTTCACCTCCTCGGGGTGGGCCGACGGCTCCGGCGGGAAGGGGGGCTCCCCCTGCTGCCGGGGCAGATCCGGATGGAACACCCGGGTGCCGCACAGAGGACACACGGTCTCGCTGTCAGACAGCTCCACGCCGCAATGGATACAATACATGGATAACGCTCCTTTCCCTTATCCCCGGCCCCGCTGGTTGCTCTCCACCTTCACAGGCAGACCCAGCCGGTGCAGGACCCGGTAAAAATGCAGCTCCAGCTCCGGCTCCTGGATGCTGCGGATACAGTTGATATACATGGTGCCGTTCCAGGACACCACGCCGCAGTCGTGAGGCGCGGCAGCCTGGACGCCGATGATGAAGTCCACCCGCCGGACATAGGGGGCCATGACCTCCGGCAGCTCCACCGCCCCCAGATTGGACAGGCACAGACAGGATTTGCGCTCGCCCACGGCGTTAAACACCGCCTTCATGGCAATGTTTTTGATGAACAGGGGCATCACCTTCAGCACCGGGGACTTTTCGCTGGCCACATTGGCGGCGAATTTGGCCCGCAGGGTGTGGGTGTTGTTCTCCAGTCCCATCCGATGGTGGACGGCGGCGCAGATCTCGGAGAAGGTATAGTCCCCGGTGCGGGGATCGATCTCCGGGGTGATATACGAGGCAAAGTTCCGCAGACTGCGGCTGGGGAACAGGTTCCGCAGGTTCACCGGCAGCAGCACCTTCACCGGCTTGCGCCGGCTGCGCCGGGGTACCTTCTCCGCCTGCAGGTCGGCAATGGCCTGCATCATGGCCGCGCCCAGCAGCTCCGTAACGGATACGCCGTGCTGCCTGGCACAGGCGCGGACCCGGTCCACCGGCACCATCATGGTGATGAGGTTTTTATATCCGTCCTTTTCCGGCGTGCCGCTGAGGTGATAGGCGGTGCTCTCCGCCCGGCTGGCGGTAACGTCCCCGGCATAGCGCAGGAAGCTGTCCTCCAGCTCCTGCGGACTGGGCTCCTCCAGGCGGCCCAGCACACCCTTTTCCGCCGGGATGCTGATGCCGTATTTCTGGCACAGATACTCCGCCGTCAGGGTTTTCAGAAAAATCAGCCCGCCGGTGCCGTCGGTGACGGCGTGGAAAAACTCCACCGCCATCCGGTCATGGTACACCAGCACCCGGAAGGCGCACTGGCGCACCTGGCCGAAGGGCACATGGGCCAGGGGGCAGCTTTTCTCCGGCTGGATGTCCGGCGCCTTGGGAATTTCCTCCAGATAATACCAGAATGCCCCCCGCCGCAGCCGCACGGCAATGGAGGGGAACCGCCGCACCGTCACGTCCAGCGCCGCCCGCAGCACCGCTGTGTCGATGGGCTCGGTCAGGGTGACGGACAGGCGAAAGAAATTGTTCCAGTTCCGGCGCTTGGCGGCAGGATAGATCTTGGCGGCGTTGTCCAGCCGCATCCACCGCAGGCTCCGGGCCGGGGACAGGGTCCGGTCCAGGAAGTGGTTGATGTCCTCGAAGTCCTGAGCCATGTTCTCATTGAGGCAGTACAGCACATAGGCGTGCCACCGCTCCGGGGCAATGTGCAGCTTGCTGCGGCATCCGGCGGACAGGAGCCGGTTATGCAGGGCACGGGTGTCGTCCAGCATCACCTCGTCCCCGCCCACAAACAGCAGAGACGGCGGCAGCCCCGTCAGGTCGCCGAACAGCGGCGAGCACAGGGGGTCTGTGGGGTCCTGCGTATAGCACTTGGCGTAAAATTGCAGCAGCTCCGGAGTCATGGAGGGGTCCTTCTCCCGGTTGTCCCGATAGGAGTCCCCGGACCCGGTCAGGTCTGTCCAGGGAGAGATGCCCACAAGCCCGCAGGGCAGGGCCATGCCCAGCTGCTTGAGCCGCAGACACAGACAGTAAATGAGCCCGCCTCCGGCGGACTCCCCCGCCAGCAGGATCTGCCGGGGCTCATAGCCCTTTTTCAGCAGGTATTGATAGCTCTCCAGCGCATCGTCCAGGGCCGCGGGATACGGATGCTCCGGGGCCAGACGGTATGCCGGGCAGAACACCCGTACACCGCATTCCGAGGCCAGGGTGGCTGCAAAGCCCTTGGCATATTCCAGGCTGCCGCAGGTATAGCCGCCGCCGTGGAGATACAGGATCACGCCGCTGCGGCGCTGATCCTTGGGCATGACCCACGCCCCCTGAAAAGCGCCGAAGTCGTGGTCCCGCACCAGCACCTCCCGCCGGTGCAGGGCGGTCATCAGCTCCCCCAGCTTGTCCTGCCCCTTTCGGGTGACCTCCAGGGACAGACCGGCCACGAAGGGCTTGAAAAATGATAGCTGAGAACGAACCAGCTTTGCGTGCAGCTCCATGCAATGTCGTTCCTTTCCTGAAAATGTTTTGAATCATTTTATTATACCAGAAATCCTACCGCATAACAAGGTTTGACCGGTAAAAAGCATATGGAAAAGGGCGCCCCTTCAGACTGCCAGAAATACTCCGACGGACTGTTAATTCGACTTTATGCGATTATTGAATCTTTAACGGTATATTAATGGAACAAACAGCTGAAAATGGAAAAATTGTGATACTTTTACAAAATGATTGTTAATAATTCGGCGAAAAATTAATTGTAAACAGGCCGCTCCTATTATACAATAGAACCAGAGACGTCCCTGCTCCGCACAGAGACCGGGACAGAATTGCGGAGGCGGGACACCCCTTCCGGACAAAATAAAGGAGAGTGAGTCTGTGTTCAAGAAATTCACCAACGGCTGCGTTCGCGTGGTCAACCGGTGGCTGCCGGATGCGTTCCTGTTTGCCATCATCCTGAGCATCATCGTTTTCATCGGCTCCATGTGCGCCACCAAGATGGGCCCCCTGCAGGTGCTCAACGCCTGGGGTGACTCCAAGGGCTTCTGGGGCCTGCTGAGCTTCTCCATGCAGATGGCCCTGGTGCTGGTATTCGGCTCCGCCATGGCGGCTGCCAAGCCCTGCAAAAAGGCCCTGCGGGCTGCCGCCGGCTTGTGCCACAACAACATGCAGGCCATCGTGGTCACCACCTTCATCTCCACCCTCTGCTGCTGGCTGAACTGGGGCTTCGGCCTGATCGCCGGCACGCTGCTGGCCAAGGAAGTGGTGCGCCGGGTGCCCACCGTGGACTATCCCCTGCTGATCGCCTCCGCCTACTCCGGCTTCGTCATCTGGCACGCAGGCCTGTCCGGCTCCATCCCCCTGGACCTGGTGGCGGGCAAGAAATTCGGCGAGGTCCTGTATCAGGCCCCCATCACCGACACGGTGTTCCACCCCATGAACCTGATCATGGTGGGCGTCATTCTGTTTGTCATGCCCCTTGTGAACTACGCCATGCATCCCGATAAGGCCCACACCGTGTGCATCGACCCCACCCTGCTGGAGGATGAGGCCGAGCGCACCTATGAGGTCAGGACCCCTGCCGATAAGCTGGAGCACTCCAAGCTCCTGTGGGCCATCACCCTGGTGGGCGGCTTCGTGTACATCATCTATTACTTTGTGCAGAACGGCTTTACCCTGGGCCTGAACATCGTGAACATGATCTTCCTGTTCCTGGGTATTCTGCTCCACGGCGACCTGCGCCGCTATGTGGATGCCATTTCCGACGCCGCCGGCGGCGCAGCAGGCGTGCTGCTGCAGTTCCCCTTCTATGCCGGTATCATGGGCATGATGGTGGCAGCCAACGACCAGGGCGTGTCTCTGGCGGGTGTCATCTCCGAGTTCTTCGTGAGCGTCTCCAACAACGTCACCTTCCCCATGCTGTCCTTCCTGGCAGCCGGTGTGGTGAACTTCTTCGTTCCCTCCGGCGGCGGCCAGTGGGCCGTGCAGGGCCCCATCATGATGCCTGCCGGCGCGGCTATGGGCATCGAGAATGGCCGCACCGCCATGGCCATTGCCTGGGGCGACCAGTGGACCAACATGATCCAGCCCTTCTGGGCGCTGCCTGCGCTGGGCGTGGCCAAGCTGTCCGCCCGGGACATCATGGGCTATCTGGTCATCGTCACCCTGTTTGTGGGCGTGGTGGCCTGCCTGGGCTTCCTGGCCTGGGCCGCGTGGTTCTAAGCGCTTGCATAAAAAATTGGCTGCCTTCGGGCAGCCAATTTTTTTCAGCCTGTATTTATACAGTCTCCTGCGCCTTCCCAAAATCGCACAGGTCCCGCAGGGTGCAGCTGCCGCAGTCGGGCCTTCGGGCCATGCACACGGCCCGGCCGTGAAGCACCATCCGGTGGCAGAAATCGCTGGACTCCTCCGGCGGGATGCACCGGCGCAGCTGCCGCTCCACCTGCACCGGGTCCCGGCTGCCGTCGGTAAGGCCCAGCCGCCCGGTGATGCGGATGCAGTGGGTGTCGCAGACGTAGCCCGCCTGACCGTATACGTCGCCTAAAATCAGGTTGGCGGTCTTGCGGCCCACACCCGGCAGCCGCAGCAGGTCCTCCATGTTGTCCGGCACCCGCCCGCCGTAGTCCGACAGCAGCATTTTTGCCGCCGCTACGATGTCCCGGGCCTTGGCCCGCCAGAAGCCGCAGGAGCGGACGTATTCGCCCACCTCCTCCTGGCTGGCGGCGGCGAAGGCCTCCAGCGTGGGGAACCGGGCAAACAGCGCCGGGGTCACCTGATTTACCCGGGCATCGGTGCACTGGGCCGCCAGCCGCACGGAAAACAGCAGCTCGTAGTCGTTATCGTAATCCAGGGAGCACGCCGCGTCGGGATACAGCTCCTTCAGCCGCCCGATGATGGCGCTCACCTCTTGGGGAGACTTCATATGGCATCACCTCGCCTTCATTGTATCAGATTGCCGGGAAAAATGCAAATCGGGGGGTGCAAAGGGCGGCAGGATGTGGTATAATAGCTGTGATTTTCCCGGAAGGAGGTGCCGCTATGCGGCCATTGGCAGACGAAATACGCCCCCAGACCCTGGACCAGGTGGCGGGCCAGAAACACCTGCTGGGCCCCGGCGCCCTGCTGCGCCGTCTCATCGAGGGCGGGACCTCCGCCAACATGATCTTTTACGGGCCCTCCGGCACCGGAAAGACCACCATCGCCTCCATCATCGCCAAGCGCACGGAGAAGGCCCTGTACCACCTGAACGCCACCACCGCGTCTTTGCAGGATGTGAAGGCCATCATCGCCGATGTGGACACCATGCTGGCCCCCAACGGGGTGCTGCTGTACCTGGACGAGATCCAGTATTTCAACAAAAAGCAGCAGCAGAGCCTGCTGGAGTTCATGGAAAACGGCAAGATCACCCTGATCGCCTCTACCACGGAGAACCCGTATTTCTATGTATACAACGCCCTGCTGTCCCGCAGCACGGTGTTTGAGTTCAAGGCCCTGACGGCGGAGGAGACGCTGCCCGCCGTGGAGCGGGCCCTGGACATCGTCCGCCGCCGCAGCCCCCTGCCCCTGACCTGGGAGCCGGAGGTGCCGGGCCTCATTGCCGCCGGGTGCGGCGGCGACGTGCGCAAGGCCGTCAACGCCGTGGAGCTGCTGGACCAGGCCGCCCGGCCTGTGGACGGCGGCCTGCGCATCACCGCCCAGGACGCCCAGCAGGCGGCCCAACGCAGCGCCATGCGCTACGACCGGGAGGGGGACGAGCACTACGATCTGCTGTCCGCCCTGCAAAAGTCCGTCCGGGGCTCCGACCCCGACGCGGCGGTGTACTACCTGGGCCGCCTGCTGGAGGCCGGGGACCTGCTGTCCCCCTGCCGGCGGCTGCTGGTCATGGCCGCCGAGGATGTGGGGCTGGCCTATCCCCAGGCCATGGCCATCACCAAGGCCTGCGTGGACGCGGCCCGGGAGCTGGGTCTGCCGGAGGGGCGGCTGCCCCTGGCGGAGGCCGCCGTTCTCCTGGCCACGGCGCCCAAGTCCAACTCCGCCTACAACGCCATCAACGCCGCTATGCGCGATATCCGGAAGGGGAAGGTGGGCCAGGTGCCCCGGCACCTGCAGAACGTCCACGCCGACAGCACCGGCAGCGGCAAGGCCCCAGCCTACAAATACCCCCACGATTACCCCCACCACTATGTGGCCCAGCGGTACATGCCGGAGGCCCTGGGGGACGTGACCTATTACGAATACGGCGACAACAAGACCGAGCAGGCCGCCCGGCGGTACTGGGAGGATATCAAGAAAAATTGACCGGAAAGGCGGGCGATCCCATGGACCTGAAGCTCCACGATGTGGTCGAGCTGAAAAAGGAACACCCCTGCGGCAGCCGCCGGTGGGAGGTGCTGCGGGTGGGGATGGACATCCGCCTGCGGTGCGCCGGATGCGGCCACGAGGTGCTGGCCCCCCGGCGAAAGGTGGAAAAGAGCATCAAGCGTGTGATACCGAAGGAGGAAATCCAATGAAAAACCGCAAATGGACCCAGTATGTGGCCATGGGCGTGGCCCTGCTGATGGCCATCGTTATGCTCCTGGGCCTGATTATTCCGTATGTCGGCCTGTGAGGAGGGGCGGCTGTGAAGCACTGTATTCTGGCGAAATTCCGGCCCGAGGCCGGGGACTGGCGGGCCTATCTGCCGCAGATCCGGGAGATTTTCTCCGCCGCCGGGGACATTCCCGGCGTCCGGGGCGCAGAGGTCCTTCCCGGCTGCGTGGACCGGGACAACCGGTACCATGTGCTGATCCGGCTGGACATGGACCCGGCGGCCCTGACAGCCTATGACGCCTCCGCCATGCACCACCGGTGGAAGGATCGCTTCGGCCCCCTGCTGGAAAAGAAGGCCATTTTCGACTACGAGCCATAAGAATACCCCCGGTGCGCCGCACCGGGGGTATATTCTACCTGCCAAAAAAGCCTCGCAGAGTTCGCAGCCCGCAGGCTGCGAATAGTGTTCAATCCATTTTTCGCGGCGGCGTGTACGTCGCGAAAAATACTTTGCGCGGAGAGAGTGTGTCACGGCGGGCTTACAGCCCGGCGGGACGCGCGGGTCGGAGCGAAATCTCTTTTGTCAAAAAAGGGCGCCGCCCTTTTTTGACAAGCTGCACCGGGGGTGCTTTATTCAGACATGCTCCTGCCTGCGCTGGTGGCGGCGGCACAGGGCCCGGTAGATCAGCAGCCCCACGGCGGACACCGCCAGGGTGGCGGCAAAAACCAGCACTGCGAACTGGTAATCCTTCACGCCCAGGGCGTCGCCTCCTATGGTGGAGGTCAGCACCGACGGCAGGCGGCCCACGGTACACAGCAGCAGCCACTTGCCCCAGGACAGGTCCGTCAGCCCTGCGAAGTAGCACAGCAGGTCCTTGGGCGTGCCCGGCACCATGAATACCAGCCAGAACAGAGCGTCCCGCTTGGGGGAGCTCTGCAAAAATTTCAGCTTTTCCAGCTTCTCCCGGGGAAAGAAGATATCCACCAGCTCCCGGCCAAACCGGCGCACCAGGGCAAACACCGCCACGCTGCCCAGGAACGCTCCCAGCAGGCACAGCAGGCTCCCCCGCACCGCGCCAAAGGCGTAGCCGCCGCTGATCTCCAGAGGCTCTCCGGGGATCACAGCCACCACCACCTGTAAAAACACCATGCCCACATAGGCGGCGCAGCCCATCAGGCCGTGACCGTCCACCCACTGGCGGAACTGCTCCGGCTGAGATGCAAACCGCACCAGCGGGCGGCCCACGAACCATCCCACCACCGCCGACAGCAGCAGGAAAATGGCAATGGCGGCCCAGCCAATGAGCTTTTTCTGTTTGGCTGTGAAAACGTGCTTGTCCATAATAACCCTCGACTTGTTGATGGTATCATTATACCACGTTTTTCCCGCTGTTTTTGAACAGACCGTAAAATAATCCTTAAGCTGCCGGGGTGGAGGGAGAAGCAAACCAGGGGAGGGGCACGGCCCCTCCCCTGCCTGTTGCGGAATGCGCCTGCTCACTCCTTGGGCACTTGCTTCATGGACAGGCTGATGCGGTGCTTTTTCTCGTCGGCCTCCAGCACCACCACCCGCACCACGTCGCCCACGGATACGATCTCCGAGGGGTGGCGGATGAACCTGTTGCACACCTGGGAGATATGCACCAGGCCGTCCTGGTGGACGCCGATGTCCACGAACACGCCGAAATCCACCACGTTGCGGACGGTGCCCGTCAGCACCATGCCGGGGGCCAGGTCCTTAATATCCAGCACATCCGTTCGCAGAATGGGGGCAGGCAGCTCATCCCGGACGTCCCGGCCCGGCTTCACCAGCTCGGCCGCCACGTCCCGCAGGGTGGGCACGCCGATGTCCAGCTGACGGGCAACGCTTTCCTCCCCCAGGGCCTTGATCTTGTCCGGCAGGGCCGCCAGGCTCCCGGCGGACACGTCCGTCAGGGTATAGCCGCACAGGTCCAGGAGTCCCTGGGCCGCGGCATAGCTCTCCGGATGGACGCCGGTGTTGTCCAGCACGGACTTGCTCTCCGGCACCCGCAAAAAGCCCGCCGACTGCTGGAACGCCTTGGGCCCCAGCTTGGGGACCTTCAGCAGCTGTCGGCGGCCGGTGAAGGCGCCGTTTTCCTCCCGGTATTTCACAATATTCCTGGCAGTGGTGGCATTGAGGCCGGACACCCGGCCCAGCAGGCTGGCGGAGGCGGTGTTCACGTCCACGCCCACGGCGTTGACGCAGTCCTCCACCACGCCGGACAGGGTCTCGTCCAGCCGCTTCTGGGGCATATCGTGCTGGTACTGGCCCACGCCGATGGCCTTGGGGTCGATCTTCACCAGCTCCGCCAGGGGATCCTGCATCCGCCGGGCGATGGACACGGCGCTGCGGAGGTTCACGTCATACTCCGGAAACTCCTCCGCCGCCAGCTTGCTGGCGGAGTATACGGAGGCCCCGGCCTCGTTGACCATCATATAGCTGACGCCGCCGCCCAGCTGCCGGATCAGCTCCACCGCCATCTGCTCCGTCTCCCGGCTGGCGGTGCCGTTGCCGATGGCAATATGGGTGACGCCATGGCGGCGTACCAGCTGGGACAGGCGGGCGATGGCCTCCTGCCTCTGACGGGGACCAAAGGTGGGATACACCACGGCGGTGTCCAGCACCCGGCCGGTGCCGTCGATGACCGCCACCTTGCAGCCGTGGGCATAGCCGGGGTCCAGGCCCATGGTCACATGGCCCTTTACCGGAGGCTGCATCAGCAGGGGCTTCAGGTTCAGGCCGAAGTTGGCAATGGCCCCCTCGCAGGCGGCGGCGGTGAGATCGGACCGGGCCTCCCGCTCCAGGGAGGGGTAGATCAGCCGGTCATAGGCGTCCTCGCAGGCGGCCTTGATAAACTCCATGGCCCGGGACCCGGGACGCACCACCGCCCGGCGCAGAGTCATCAGACCCAGCTCCCGGTCCAGCAGCACGGTGACGGTGAGGACGCCCTCCTTTTCGCCCCGGTTGATGGCCAGGATCTGGTGCCCGGCCAGCTTGGCGATGGGCTGGTCAAAGTCATAATACAGGCGGTAGACGGTGTCCTCCTCCGTGGCGGCCACACTCCGCAGCCGGCCCTGGCGGCGCAGCAGCTCCCGCAGGGTCTTTCGGATGGCGGCATCGTCCGACAGCAGCTCCGCCACGATGTCGTTGGCCCCCTGGAGGGCATCGGCCGGAGTCTCCACACCCTTTTCCGGATCCAGGAATCCGGCGGCGGCGGTCTCCGGATCCGGGCAGTCCCGGCCCTGAGCCAGCAGCAGCTGGGCCAGGGGCTCCAGGCCCTTTTCCCGGGCCACGGTGGCCCGGGTCCGGCGCTTCTGCTTATAGGGGCGGTACAAGTCCTCCACCTCCGCCAGGGTGGCGGCGTTGTCAATGGCGGCGGACAGCTCCTGGGTGAGCTTCCCCTGGCCGTCGATGGCGTTTTTGACCTCCTCCCGGCGCTGGGCCAGGTTCCGCAGATAGTTCAGCCGGTCCTCCAGGGTCCGCAGGGCCGTGTCGTCCATGCTGCCGTGGAGCTCCTTGCGGTAGCGGGCGATGAAGGGGATGGTGTTGCCCTCATCCAGCAGGTTGATGACATTCTGCACATGGGCCAGGGGCTTTTCCAGCTCCCGGGCCAGAATTTCCGCGATGCTTTGCATTTGCTTCTCCTTTCGCAGGCAACTGCCGGGACGGAGGATATCCGTCCCGGCAGATTTTTACTTGTGGTACAGCTTCTTCACCTCATAGCGGGGCTGGCAGGTGACGTTGATGCCCAGACGCTTGTAGAGCTTCTCGTCCTCCTCGGAGATGATGACGGAGAAGTGGGCGTCGCAGCCCCGGAGGCTGCTGAGCTGCTCCTGGACCATGGCGGCCAGAGGGTTGGTCAGGCCCGAGATGGCCAGGGCGATGAGTACCTCGTCGGAGTGGAGCCGGGGATTCCGGTGGCCCAGGTTGCCGGTTTTCAGGCGGCTGATGGGCTCGATGACCGAGGCGGGGATCAGCTTGAGCTTGTGGTCGATGCCGGCCATGGCCTTCAGAGCATTCAGCAGCAGGGCCGCGCTGGCCCCCAGCAGGGAGGAGGTCTTGCCCGTGACCACGGAGCCGTCCGGCAGCACCATGGCCCCGGCGGGAGCGCCGGTCTCCTCTGCCTTTTGCAGGCAGGCCGCCACGGCAGGGCAGATCTCCGGCGTAACGCCGGCCTGCTGCATAACGATCTCCAGCTTCCGCACCACCTCGTCGTCACAGCGGCCCCGGGTGCGGTCGGCCATGCCGGCGTAGTAGCGGCGGAGGATCTCCATCCGGGACGCCGCCTGACACACCTGGTCGTCCACAATGGCGAAGCCCGCCATATTCACGCCCATGTCCGTGGGGGATTTGTAGGGAGACGCGCCCTGGATCCGCTGGAACATGGCGTTGAGCACCGGGAAGATCTCCACGTCCCGGTTGTAGTTCACAGTGGTCTTGCCGTAGGCCTCCAGGTGGAAGGGGTCGATCATGTTCACGTCGTTCAGGTCCGCCGTGGCCGCCTCATAGGCCAGGTTCACCGGGTGCTTCAGCGGCAGGTTCCAGATGGGGAACGTCTCATACTTGGCGTAGCCCGCCCGGACGCCGCGCTTGTTCTCATGGTACAGCTGGCTCAGACAGGTGGCCATCTTGCCGCTGCCGGGGCCGGGGGCCGTTACCACCACGATGGGACGCGAGGTCTCGATATAGTCGTTTTTGCCCAGGCCGTCGTCGGACACGATGTGGGCCACGTCCGAGGGATACCCGGCAATGGGGTAGTGGCGATAGCTCCGGACGCCCAGGGCCGTCAGCCGCTTGATGAAGGCGTCCGCCGCCGGCTGACCGGCGTACTGGGTGATGACCACGGAGCCAACATAAAAGCCCAGGCCCCGGAAAACATCCATGAGCCGCAGCACGTCCTCATCGTAGCCGATGCCCAGGTCGCCCCGGACCTTCTTCTTCTCGATGTCTCCGGCACAGATGGCCACCACGATCTCCACGTCGTCCCGGATGGAGGCCAGCATGCGGATCTTGCTGTCCGGCTGGAATCCCGGCAGCACCCGGGAGGCGTGGTAATCGTCGAACAGCTTGCCGCCGAACTCGATATACAGCTTGTCGCCGAATTGCTCCCGCCGGGCCCGGATGTGCTGGGCCTGGAGGGTCAGGTATTTGTTGTTGTCGAACCCGATCTTCATATGTGCTCCCTACTTTCTGGTGATTGCTTCAACCCGATTATTATACACGACACAGGCCCGGGAGAAAAGAGCTTTTTTGCATTTTTCCCTCCGGCAAATCTGCCGGTTTTTTCAGGAGGTTTTTGGGCGAATCGCGCCGTTGCTTTTTTCCGCCGCCGGGGGTATACTAAAGAATACACCACACATGCAGGAGGATGCGGACCATGCGCTTTCAGGTTTTGCTGAAAAAGGAAAACGTTCCGGGGATGAGCTTCTTCCCCTTTTTCGAGACCAACGACATTCAGGAGGCCAAGGAATTCGCCATGCGGCTGGCCTTTGAGGAGTTCAACCTGGTGAAGGTCATGGACACCAAGCGCCAGGAGCTGGTGCGGGACTTCGACGCCGCCGTGTATCGGGAGCAATAAGAGCCATAGCAAAAAAGAGGCGCTGCCGCGGCAGCGCCTCTTTTGATTTACAGGGCAGGGGATCAGGCAAAGAACAGGCCCCAGGCCAGGAAGCCCAGGATGGCCACCAGGCCGGTGAACAGCAGGACGATCACCAGATAGCCCATGATGTCCCGGGCGGACAGCTTGGCCACGCCCAGCGCAGGCAGCGCCCAGAAGGGCTGGATCATGTTGGTCCACTGGTCGCCCCAGGCAATGGCCATGGCGGCGCGGCCGGGCTCCACGCCCAGCTGGGGAGCGGCGGGCATAACGATGGGGCCCTGGACCGCCCACTGACCGCCGCCGGAGGGAACGAAGAAGTTCACGATACCGGCGGACAGGAAGGTCCACATGGGGAAGGTGACGCTGGTGGAAATGCTGACAAAGAAGTCGGAGATCACACCGGCCAGGCAGACGCCCGCGTCGTTGCGGACGGTCATCATGCCCATGATGCCGGCATAGAAGGGGAACTGCAGCAGGATGCCCGAGGCGCCGGCAGCGGCCTCGCCGATGGCGTCCACATAGCGGCGCAGGTCGCCGTGCAGCAGGATGCCCAGGAACAGGAAGATGAAGTTGACGATGTTCAGGTTCAGAGCGGAGGCGATGTTCTTGCCCTCCTCCAGGGTGGCGAAGTAATAAATGATATAGGCGAAGCCGGCCACTACCAGGATGATCCACAGGATGCGGGAGTGCTCCATCTTGTCGGCGGGCGTCTTGACCTCATAGGTCTTGTCCTCCTCATCCTGCAGCAGGGTGGGGTCGATGGTGATGGCGTGATCTCTGTCGGGATGCATGGCATAGTTCACGAAGGGCATGACCAGCAGAATCACACAGCACATAATGATGTTCATGGGGTGGAAGATGGTGTCGGCGGTGGAGGCGGTCAGGACCATTTCCTGCTCGGTGCCGGCAAACAGCTTGTAGCCCTCGGCCAGCTGCAGGGGGATGGAGCCGGACAGGCCGGCGTGCCAGATGACGAAGCCGGAATAGGCGGAGGCGATCAGCAGAGGATAATCCACGGTGGGAACGCGCTTGGCAACCTCGCGGGCCAGCAGAGCGCCGGCGATCAGGCCGAAGCCCCAGTTCAGCCAGCAGCAGATGGTGGAAATGAAGGTGGTGACCACGATGGCCTGCATGTTGTTGTGGCACATACCGGCCACGAACCGCAGCGCCTTCTTGCAGGGCTTGGCGGAAGCCATGGCGGAGCCGAACACCAGCACCAGAGCCATCTGCATGGAGAAGGCCAGCAGGCCCCAGAAGCCGCTGGTGGAACCCCAGGCATTGAGCACCTTCAGCGGCCCCATCTTGGTGGCGATCATCGCGAACACATACACGATGATGGACAGGATGACTGCAAACAGGAACGGATCCGGCAGCCACCGGTTGACCACGCGAACGCAGCCATTGGTGAATTTCTTAAACACAGATTCACTCTCCTTTGTTGTTATCGGCCCGATCCGTCACAATCGGCGGGCCGGCCTGTGTTAATTCTATAACAGTCATAGAAAGTTTACAATTGCCAAAGCGCCGAAGTTTTAACGAACATTTTGTGAAGTGTTACAGATTTCTCGGATTTTTCATATATCGCGCTAAAATATCGCAGAAAAGCATAAAGAATCAATAAAGTAATGGAGTTTTCGCGTTAAGTTTTTGGTTGGAGTCACCGAGCGGCAGAACGATAAGGACGAGCAGTATTTTCTGCCGAAACGGATAGTTTTTCCTGATAAGAAACCCGCGCCTGCCGCGGGCGGCCTCTTGACAGACTGCCAAAAAAGCCTCGCAGAGTTCGCGGCCCGCAGGCCGCGAATAAGGTTCAATCCATTTTTCGCGGCGGCGCCCCCCAAGGGGACTTCCGTTGGGCGTGTACGTCGCGAAAAATACTTTGCGCTGGCCTCGGCCCAGCGGAACTGGCCTCGGCAGACCCGACGGCTGATGTCGGGCCAGAGTGTGTTTTCACGCATTTTATGCGTGAAAACGCGCGGGTCGGAGCGAAAACTCTTTTGTCAAAAAAGGGCAACGCCCTTTTTTGACAAGCTCAAATTCCCGGTGCACCGCACCGGGAATTTTTTCACGCTTTCAAGGCGATCCGGGGAAATCAATACACCCGGGCAGGCTCCTCGCCGTTAAGCACGCGCAGAGCGCCCTGGGCCAGAGCCAGCAGCTCGTCCTCGCCGGGATACACGGTGATGGGGGCGATCCAGCCCACCATATCGGTGATGGCGTCCACAGTCTCCTTGCCGTAGGCAATGCCGCCGGTGAGGATGATCTGATCCACCTGGCCCTTCATGACCACGGCCATGGCGCCGATCTCCTTGCTGATCTGATAGTGGAAGGCGTCCACAGCGCCGGCGATCTCCTTGTCGCCGTTGTGGGCGGCCTTCAGCAGGTCGCGCATATCGTTGGAGCCGGTATAGGCCACCAGGCCGCCGTGACCGGCCAGCATCTTGCGGACCTCACCGGCGGTGTACTTGCCGCTGAAGCACAGGCTCACCAGCTGACCGGTGGGCAGGCTGCCGGACCGCTCAGGAGAGAAGGGGCCGTCGCCGTCCAGAGCGTTCTGGGTATCCACCACGCTGCCGTGGACGTGGGCGCCGATGGAGCAGCCGCCGCCCATGTGGCAGACGATAAGGTTCAGGTCCTCATACTTCTTGCCGTGCTCCTTGGCATAGCGCTTGGCAACGGCCTTCTGGTTCAGGGCGTGGAAGATGCTGGTGCGATGGAACAGGGGATGGCCGGCATAGCGGGCCACGTCGGACAGCTCGTCCACCACCACGGGGTCCACAATGTAGGAGGGGATGCCCAGCTGGTCGCCGATCTCCCGGGCCAGCAGACCGCCCAGGTTGGAGGCATGCTGCCCCTGAACGCCCACGGTGCAGTCGCGGACCAGCCGGTCGCTGACGGCGTAGGTGCCGCCGCGGATGGGGGCCAGCAGACCGCCCCGGCCGGAAACGGCGGACAGGGTCGTAACGTCGAAGCCCTGGTCATCCAGGGCCTGCATCACCAGCTTGCGCCGCCAGTCCTTCTGGGCGGGGATGGAATCAAATTTGTCGATCTCCTCGGCGCTGTGGCGCAGCGTCTTGTCGAAAAGCAGGGTTTCGTCCTCATAGACGCCGATCTTGGTGGACGTGGAGCCCGGGTTGATGACCAAAATTCTGTAAGACATGGGAATCTCCTCCTGTTGCATTGAATTGTTCCGAAAAAACAGCCGGATAACGACTTTATTGTATTATACAACAGTCGGTCAACCCATGTAAACTGTTTTTTCTCTTAAAACGAAACTTTTCCGGGAAAATGTTAAATTTTTACCGGGCGTTATTCCGCCGCAGGCCCGGGGATATCCCCCACGCCGTCCAGCACCAGCCGGGGCCGGTAGGGGAATTTGGCAATGTCCTCCCGCCGGGTAACGCCGGAGAGCACCAGCACCGTGTCCAGGCCGGTCTCGATACCGGCCACCATATCCGTGTCCATCCGGTCGCCGATCATCACCGCGTCCTCGGAGTGGACCCCCAGAATGCGCAGCCCCGTGCGCATCATCAGGGGGTTGGGCTTGCCCACGAAGTAGGCGTTCTGGCCGGTGGCCATTTCGATGGGGGCGATCATGGCCCGGCAGGCGGGAATGATGCCGTCCTCCGAGGGGCCGGTCAGGTCACTGTTGGTGCCGATGAGCTTGGCGCCCTTCAGCACCAGCCGCACCGCCCGCAGAATGTTTTCGTAGTTATAGCTGTTGCCCTCGCCGATGATGACGTAATCCGGGTCCACGTCGTTCATGGTGATGCCCTCGTCGTGGAGGGCCATGATCAGCCCCGCCCCGCCGATGACATAGGCGCTGCACCCGGGGGCCTGACTGCTGACGAACCGTGCCGTGGCCAGGGCGCTGGTATAGAAGTGGCTCTCGTCCACGTCCAGCCCCATGCGGCGCAGCTTCTGCTGCAGCTCCTTGGGGCTGCGCTCGGAGGAGTTGGTCAGAAACAGGAAGTTCTTCTCCTCCCGGTAAAGCCAGTCCACAAATTCCTTCACCCCCGGCAGCAGCCGGTTGCCGTGATAGATCACACCGTCCATGTCGCAGATAAAGCCTTTTTTCTTTCGCAGCTGGTCCATAAGATCCCTCCTATAGGATAAAATTTACCGATTTCCGCAGTTTTTCCGCCAGATCAGCGCCAGCCCCCGCAGCAGCAGACTGTCGTCGTGCAGGATCCTCCGGCGGCAGTAGGGGGTAATGATCCCGGACAGGCCCCCGGTGGCCACGGCAGTACAGGGCTGCCCCAGCTCCTCCTCCATGCGCTCCAGCAGGCCGTCGGCCATGGCGGCGGCGCCGTAAATGGCCCCGGCCTGAAGGCTGTCCTCCGTAACGGAGCAGATGACCTTTCCCGGCGGCTCCAGGGCAATGTCCGGCAGCTGGGCCGTGCCGGAGAACAGGGCGTGCAGGCTCAGCTTCACCCCGGCCAGAATCACGCCGCCCCGATAGCGGCGCTGCCGGTCCACCACCGTCACGGTGGTGGCGGTGCCGAAGTCGAACACCACCACCGGCAGAGGATATTCCGCCGCTGCCGCGGCGTCCGCCGCCAGCAGGTCCACCCCCAGGGTCTCCGGCTCCTCAATGGCAATGTCCAGCCCCGCCGGGGTAGTGGGACCCACCACCAGGGCCTCCAGCCCCGTAACGCTTCGGATGGCCCGGGCCGTTTCCTCCGTCAGCCGGGGCACCACCGAGCCGATGACGGCCCCCTCCGGGGCGTCATGGCCCGCCAGCACCTGTCTCACGGCGTCCTCGTAGGCCGCAAGGGGCAGCACCTCTCCCGAGGGGATGCGGCGCTGGGATACCACCCGGTCCCCGTGGTCCAGCAGGGCAAGAACAATGTTGGTGTTTCCGATATCGGCGGTCAGCAGCATAAAATTTCCTCACTTATACAGCGTTTTAGCTTGGCCGGAAAGTTTGCGCTTTCCGGCCAGGCTGTGGTTATTTCAGGGCTTCTTCTTGGGAATGGTAACGGTAATGGTGGTGCCCTTGCCGGGCTGGCTCTCCAGGTCCAGGGTGCCGTGGTGATAGGCCACGGCATGCTTCACGATAGACAGGCCCAGGCCTGTGCCGCCGGAGGCCTTGGAGTGGCTCTTATCCACCCGGTAAAACCGCTCAAACACCCGGCTCTGGTGCTCCGGCGCAATGCCGATGCCGGTATCCGCCACGGAAATGGCGGCGCTGTCTCCCCGGTCGGTGACGGTGACCCGGACGCTGCCGCCGGGGACGTTATACTGAATGGCATTGTCGCAGAGGTTATACACCGTCTCATACAGCAGACGGCGCACGCCCTCCACCGGGATCTCCGGGCCCTCCACGGTGATGGCCGTCCCGCTTTTTTCCGATTTGTCCCGCAGATCGGCGGCGATATCCCGGCACAGCGCCGAGACGTCCACGCGCTCCCAGGGCAGGGGGTCTCCCTCGTCCAGCTGGGACAGGCGGATGATGTCGCCGATGAGGGCCACCAGCCGCTGTGCCTCCCGGCGGATGTGCCCCACGAACCGGGGCAGGTCCTCCTGCTTGACCAGGCCGTTCTCAATGAGCTCTGCGCTGCCGATGATGCCCTGAAGGGGCGTTTTCAGCTCATGGGATACGTTGGCGGTAAACTCCCGGCGGCTCTGCTCCGCCGTCTCCTGCTGGGTGATGTCAAAGGCCAGCAGCACCGCCCCCAGAGTGTCGGGGCCGGACTGGATGCGGGAGATGTCAAACTGATAAATGCGGCCCAGCCGCTGGACACGGACCTCGCTGTGACCGGCGTCCATGGCGGACGCCAGCGCGTCGCTGACGTCGCGGCCGCGGTCCACCGTCAGGAAATCCTGGCCCAGGCAGCTCTCGCCGGTGCCGAACACCCGGCAGGCGGCGGCGTTGATGCTGAGCACCGCGCCGCTTTCGTTCAGCAGCACCAGCCCCTCCTGCATGTGGGAGGTGATCTGGCGGAACTCGTCGGACCGGCGGCGCAGGTCCGTCAGCTGCCGGTCGATCTGCTGGCGCTGCACATTGATGCGGCACAGCAACGGCGACAGCTCCTCATAGGTGTCGTTTTCCAGGGGGTGCTCCAGATCCAGGGCATTCAGAGGGGCGGTGATCCGGCGGGACAGACGGCCCGCCAGAAGGCCCGACAGCACCAGGGCTGCGGCGGCGGCCAGCAGAATGGCCGGCAGCATTCCCAGCACCAGCATGCCCACGGTAGCCCGGCTGACGGAAATGCGCAGCACCGAGCCGTCCGGCATACGCTGGGCATAGTAGCTGGTCTTTTCCAGCAGGGTGCTGGAATAGCGGGTGGAGCTGCCGGAGCCGGTGCGCAGGGCCTCCCGGACCTCCAGGCGGTCGCCGTGGTTCTCCAGGCTTTCGGCGTCGCGCTTGGTGTCGCACAGCACCGAGCCGTCGGCGGCGATCCAGGTCAGGCGGTAGCGGTCCGCCGTCAGCCCTTTCAGGTAATCCGTGCCCTCCGTCTCCACGGCGGCGGCTGCCAATTGCAGCTGATCCTGGAGCTGGGACTCCTGCACGGAGGCAAAATAGCTGTACAGGCAGGTCATGACGATGACCACCCCCGCCAGCAGCACGGCCACGGCGGACAGCATAAACGAACGGAAAATTTTCTTGGTCATCCTTGTTCCTCCAGCCGGTAGCCCACATTGCGGACGGTCTGGATCAGACTGCCGTAGGGGCCCAGCTTCTGGCGCAGCGTGCGGATGTGCATATCCACGGTGCGGGTCTCGCCGTAATAGTCGGTGCCCCACACCTGGGCCATCAGCTGGTCCCGGGTGAAGGCCATGCCGGGATGGGACAAAAACAGCCGCAGCAGCTCGTATTCCTTATAGGTCAGGGGCACCCGCTGCCCGTCGCAGGAGACGGTGTGGGCGTCCTGGTCCAGGGTCAGGCCGGACAGGTGCAGCACGTGGCTGGGCCGGGCGCACCGGCGCAGCACCGCCTTCACGCAGGACACCAGCTCCATGACCCCGAAGGGCTTGGTCAGATAGTAGTCCGCCCCCAGGTCCAGGGCCTGGATCTTGTCATATTCCGCGCCCTTGGCGGTGGCCATGACAACGGGGACGGAACGGGTGGCAGGGGCGGCCCGCATGCGGCGCAGCAGCTCCACCCCGTCCACACCGGGCAGCATCACATCCAGCACCACCAGCTCCGGCAGCTCCCGGGCCGACTCCAGCGCGGACCAGAAGGCCCCGCCATCGGCGAAGCCCTGGGCCTGGAACCCGGTGGACTGCAGGGTGTATACCTCAATATCAAGGATACTGGCATCGTCCTCTACGCACCAGATCATGGGTTATCCCTCCTTGTGCCGGCCGGTGATGGAAAAAATCACCCACTCGGCGATGTTGGTGGCGTGGTCGCCGATGCGCTCGAAATACTTGGCGATCATCAGCAGGTCCAGGGCATACTCCCCGTCTGCGGGGTCGGCGGCGATGCGGCCGATGAGGGCGTGCTTCACCTGCTCGAAATAGGCGTCCACGGTGTCGTCGGCGGCAAGCACCGCCTCTGCTTTTATTGTATCATGTTTTATGTATGCGTCAACACTTTCTGTCACCATAGAGATGGTTGCCCGGGCCATCTGGCACAGCATATCGTCGTGCTCGGCGGTGCGGCCCCGGAGAAAGGTGACGATCTCGGCGATGTCCTCGGCCTGGTCGCCGATGCGCTCCATATCCGTGATCATCTTCAGGGCGGCGGAGATCTGGCGCAGATCCCGGGCCACCGGCTGCTGCTGCAAAAGCAGCTTCAGGCACAGCGACTCGATGGTGCGCTCCTTCTGGTCGATCTCCGTGTCCAGGGGGCCCACCCGGGCGGCCAGGGCGGGGTCTCCCTCCGTCAGGGCCTTGGCGGCCAGGGCGATGACCTCCTCGCACAGGGCGCCCATCTCGATGAGCTCCCGGTTCAGCAGCGCCAGCTGCTGGTCAAACTGTCTTCTCATTATCCGAACCTCCCGGTGATGTAGTCCTCGGTGCGCTTGTCGGTGGGGTCGGAGAACAGCTGCTCCGTTTTGCCGAACTCCACCAGCTCACCCAGCAGGAAAAAGGCCGTATTGTCGGAAATGCGGGCCGCCTGCTGCATGTTGTGGGTGACCATGACCACAGTGTAATGCTCCTTCAGCTCCAGGGCCAGGTCCTCGATCTTGGAGGTGGAGATGGGGTCCAGGGCGCTGGTGGCCTCGTCCATCAGCAGCACCTCCGGCTCCACGGCCAGGGCCCGGGCGATGCACAGGCGCTGCTGCTGGCCGCCGGACAGGCCCATGGCGCTTTTCTTCAGCCGGTCCTTCACCTCGTCCCAGATAGCAGCAGAGCGCAGGGAGCGCTCCACAATGTCGTCCAGCTTGGCGTGGCTGCGGACGCCGTGGGTCCGGGGCCCATAGGCCACGTTGTCATAAATGCTCATGGGGAAGGGGTTGGCCTTCTGAAACACCATGCCGATGCGCTTGCGCAGCAGGGTGGGGTCCACCCCGGCGTCATAGATGTTCTTTCCGTGGAAGTCCACCTGTCCCTGGATCTTCACGGAGGGGATCAGGTCGTTCATGCGGTTCAGAGTCCGCAGGAACGTGGATTTGCCGCAGCCGGAGGGACCGATAAAGGCGGTGATCTGCCGCTCCGGGATGGCGACGGATACGTCGTGGAGGGCGTGGTTCTGCCCGTACCACAGATTCAGGCTCTTGGCCTCAAGAATGGGTTCCATAGCAATGCCTCATTTCTTTCGCAGCTTCCGCCCCACCAGGGAGGCGGACAGGTTGATCAGCAGGGTCAGCACCATCAGAATGGCGGCGATGGAGAAGGCCAGGGCCGTCTCGCCGCCCTCGGTGGCATAAACGTACAGGGCCACGGTCAGGGTGGCGGAGGAGGTGTGCAGAGCCTTGACAAAGCCCACCAGCTCCAGGCCGAAGCCCGCCGTATACAGCAGGGCGGCGCTTTCGCCCACAATGCGGCCCACAGCCAGGATGCAGCCGGTGACGATGCCGTCCACGGCTCCGGGCAGCACCACCGTGCGGATCATGTGCCATTTCCCGGCTCCCAGGCCCAGGGCCCCCTCCCGATAGGACTGGGGCACGGTTTTCAGGCTCTCCTGGGTGGTGCGGACGATGGTGGGCAGGATCATCACCACCAGGGTCAGGCCGCCGGCCAGGATGCCTGCCTGAAGGTTCATCCGCTGGACGAACAGCAGCATGCCCACCAGGCCGAAGATGATGGAGGGGATGCCCGTCAGGGTCTCGGTGGCGAACTCGATAACGGACACCAGGCGGCGGTTGGACGCGTATTCCGTCAGGTAAATGGCGGCCCCCACTCCCAGGGGCAGGACGGTGACCATGGCCACCACGATGATATACAGGGTATCCAGAATGTTGGGCAGGATGCCCACGGTGTTCTGGATATAGCTGGTCTGGCTGGTCAGCAGGGACCAGGTGATGCCCGGCACTCCGCGATAGAAGATATAGCCGATGAGAAACAGCAGCAGGGCGCAGGTCAGCCCCGCGCACAGCCATACCAGGCCCCGCAGCCCTCTGTCATACAGACGGCGGCGGGGCGACAGCTTTTCCTCCATGGGTCAGTCCTCCTTCCTTTTTTTGATGAACACGTTGAGAAATACGTTGATGAGCATAATGAACAGAAACAGCACCAGGCCGATGGAGAACAGGGCCTGCTGATACAGGCTGCCCACCGGGGCATAGGACATGCCGGAGATGATGCCGGTGGTGAGGAACCGGACGGACCGGAACAGCCCCGGCATATTGGCCACATTGCCTGCCACCATGATGATGGCCATGGCCTCGCCGATGGCCCGGCCCACGCCCAGCACCACGGCGGTGGCCACGCCGCTGCGGGCGGCGTGAAGGCTGACGCGGAAATACGTTTCGGCGGCGGTGGCTCCCAGGGCCAGGCTGGCCTCCTCATACTCCCGAGGCACCGCCCGCAGGGCCGTCTCCGACACGTTGATGATGGAGGGCAGCACCATAATGGACAGCACCAGGATGGCCGCCAGCAGACAGGCGCCGGACCCCAGGGAGAAGGTGGTGCGGATCAGCGGCACCAGCACGATCATGCCCACCAGGCCGTATACCACCGACGGGATACCCGCCAGCAGCTGCACGGCGGTGCGGATCACGGCGGCCACCGGGGCCGGGGCCAGCTTGGAGAGGAAGATGGCCGTCATCAGGCCGATGGGCACGCCGATGACCATGGCCCCGGCGGTGCCGTAAACAGAGGTGAGGATAAAGGGCAGAATGCCGTATTCCGCGCCGGTGGTGGTGTTGGTGGGGTCCCAGACCTGGCCGAATAGAAACCTGAACAGGCCGATCTGGCGGATGGCGGGCAGGCCCGAGAGGATCAGGTACACGCTGATGACCAGCACAAAGCCCACGGCCACGATGCCGCACAGCAGGAACACCAGGTGGATCACATTTTCCAGGGCCTTACGGGCCCCTGTATTCTTTGAACGCATAGTCGGTTCCTTTCTTGTCCGGAACGGGAAATGCCCCTGGCCCGGGATTCGGGTCAGGGGAGGCTTCCCGGGGTGGTTACTTGGCCACGGGCACCGCACCGGCGTTCTTGATGAGGTCGGAAGCGGCGGCAGAGGTGGCGAAGTCAAAGAAAGCCTGGGCAGCGGCGGAGAGAGTAACGCCTTCCTTGGTCACCAGCACGAAGGGACGCTGGATCTGGTAGCTGCCATCCAGGACGGTGGCTTCGGTGCAGGCCACACCGTTCACGGTCAGAGCCTTGACGGCGGCCTTGCCTTCCACGGCGGACAGGGAGGCATAGCCAATGGCGTTGGGGTTGCCGGCAACAGCCTCAATGACGCCGCCGGTGGAGGTCAGCTCCTGGTCCAGCTTGCAGGAGTCCTTGGTGTCGGTGATGGACTCAAAGCCGTCCCGGGTGCCGCTGCCGGACTCACGGCCGATGCAGGAGATGGCGCCGGGGTCGCCGCCCACTTCGCTCCAGTCGGTGATCTTACCGGTGAAGATGTCGGCGATCTGCTGAGCGGTCAGGTCCGCGACCTTGCTGTCGGCGTTGACGATGATGGCGATGCCGTCCAGGGCCACGGTGGTCTCCTTCAGGCCGGCGGACTTCTCCTGGTCCTTCAGGGCCCGGGAGGCCAGGCCGATGTCGGTGGAGCCGTTCTTCACGGCCTCGATGCCTGCGCCGGAGCCGGTGGGGTCATAGGTGACGGTGACGCCGGGATTGTCGGTGGTGAACTGCTCCTTCAGCGCGCCGATGACCTTGTCCATAGAGGTGGAACCGTTGGTGGACACGGTGCCGGAGAGAGCGGTGTTGTTGTCGTTGTTCTCAGGGGTGTCATTGCCCTTCCGGCCGCAGCCGGCCAGGATGCCCAGCACCATAACGGCGCACAGGGCCATGGAAAGAAACTTTTTCATTTTTCAGAATCTCCTTTCGATTCGCGTTTTGGGATTTCCTTGGTACAGCTCATAGCATACGGAGCGGATGTAAAGGGGAAAAGACGCGTTTTGTAAAGTCTGCGTAAAATGCGGCGGATCGGTGCCGGAGAGGACGGCATAGCGGCGATTTTTTCTTCTCGTGAAAATATTTCCCCCGCAAACCAATTCGGACTGGAAAGCTGCTGGTCATTTTATATAAACGCCTTGCCGCGCCGTATGAATGTCCATAGGTCCGACGGAATGCGGCTTTCTTTTGTGACATAATTCACAAAAAGCCGCATAAAATGGGACTGTAAAATTGCCTGCTGCGAAACAGAACGACCCGGAGATGAGGGGGGAGGCGTAAGAAATCGATTAAAGAAAGCGTGATGCGTGACAATACGGCGTTAAGGAGAGACTGTATCGCTTTACAGGGGAAAACACACATGGTAAAGTGACCATAGTCCCCTTTACCGGACATAAGGGGGACATCCATATGAGTAAGGAGAGAAAACAATGGAAGAAAGAAAAGGCTTTGGATCCAATTTCGGATTCCTCATGGCGGCCATCGGCTCAGCCGTCGGCCTGGGCAACATCTGGGGCTTTCCCAACAAGATGGGCGCCAACGGCGGCTTCACGTTCCTGATCATCTATCTGATCCTGGCTGCCTGCTGCGGCTTCATCGTCATGATGGGCGAGCTGGCCCTGGGCCGCAAGACCGGCCGGGGCGCCATCGGCGCATACAAAATTCTGTCCAGGAAGTTCAAGTGGCTGGGCTGGCTGGGCGTGCTGTCTGCCTTCCTGATTCTGGGCTTCTACTGCGCCCTGGGCGGCTACTGTCTGAAGTATGTCACCCTGAACGTGGGCAATCTGTTCCATGCCGGCTTCGGCACCGGCACCCTGG
>ERZ506918.150-NODE-150-length-32233-cov-6.177264_pt1 | contig 32233 bp, 25 predicted proteins | sample MGYA00513975_ERZ506918 | MGnify/ENA metagenome assembly ERZ506918 | reverse complement strand
GTAGCATCCCCACAATGTGATTGTACCAATATCCCAGTTGCCTTAACGGATGCAACGATGCAAGAAAGACTAGATAAAGTATTAGCTAGAATGGAAGCTGAAAGCTATGATTCTTTAGTTATCTATGCCGATTTAGAACATGGAAATAATTTTGAATATTTAACGGGTTTCTTACCACGTTTTGAAGAAGCCTTACTCGTACTTCATAAAGATGGTCACGCTTATATGGTAATGGGAAATGAAAATTTAAATAAAGTAGCCCACGCCAGAATTTCAGCCACTGCCGTTCATTGCCCATATTTCTCTTTACCAAATCAACCAATGGAAGTCGAAAAAGATTTCCAAGGTATTATGGAACAAACCCAATTAAAAGCCGGATCAAAAGTCGGACTTGTGGGATGGAAGAACTTTACCAGTCGTTTTGAAGACAATCAGACTCTGTTTGATGTGCCTTATTATATTGTGGAAACGATACAGTCAATCGTTGGAGAAAAAGTATATAACGCAACATATTTATTCATTGGGGAAAATGGAGCTCGTTGTACAAACAACGTTAATGAAATTGCCCATTATGAATTTGGCGCAGCCTTAGCTAGTGACTGCATGTTAAAAGCCATGGATGCCTTAACACCAGGTATTTCAGAAATGGAACTTGGTAATATTTTAAATGCCTATGGCCAGAAAAACAGTGTAGTGACCATTGCTGCTTCTGGACCTAGATTTATCAAAGCCAATTTATATCCAACCGAAAATACGGTGAAAGAAGGAGATTCTATCAGTTTAACGGTTGGCTATAAAGGGGGATTATCTTCACGTGCTGGTTATGCCGTACATGAAGCCAAAGAACTAGAGGAATCGCAACAAGGTTATGTCGATGATTTAGTGAAACCATATTTTTCTGCCATCGCAACTTGGTTAGAACAAGCCCATTGTGGTATGCAAGGTGGTCAATTGTATGAATTGATGCAAGAAACAATGCCGCAAGAAAGGTATCATTGGGGCTTATGTCCAGGTCATTTAACCTCAGATGAAGAATGGTTATCTTCGAACATTTATAAAGGCAGTAAAGAAACGATTCAAAGTGGCATGTTGTTTCAAACCGATATCATTCCTTCGCTTTCTGGTTATGCAGGAACAAGTGTAGAAAGTACGGTCTTGTTTGCGGATGAAGCATTAAGAAAAGAAATTCAAGATAAAGAACCTGAATTGTGGCAAAGAATTTCAAAGCGTATTGCCTTCATGAAAAACGAATTACATATTGAACTCAATGAAGATATCTTACCAATGTGTTCAACGGTTGCCTATTTAAGACCTTTCTTATTAAATAAAGAAAAAGCGATGACATTATGAGTAATACAAAATTAGATTTTGTGAAAACATATATTATCAACGCAATCTTCTTTGTGCTAGCTTATTCTTTTCCATTTATTGGAATTGTATTGTTGGCATATGCAGTAAAGAAAGAGAAAAACCAGATAAAACTATATGTTTCATGCGGAATCCTTCTTTCTTTTCTCGTACATCTTATTCAATTCTTTTGCTGAAATATGTTTAACACATTAAGATATTACTAAGTGGCTGATACCCTTATTCTATAAGGCGTATTGGCCTTTTTTTGTTTTGTATGGAAACTGCGTAGATTCTTAGATTTCGCATAAATCTTCTTTCCTAAGAAGGGAAAGGGATTAGAAAGTAGGGATAAGATAAATATCTTTTATTATTTGACACCAAAATGACGTATAAGCCTTTAGATATGGGTTTATCTGGATTTAGTCTGTGTAGCGTACAGTTTTTTTCGTTTAACAGTTTGATGTTGGAAAAACTGGCGAAAGTGCTTTAGTTATGTGGGTTTTCTCTACTTTTCTATTTTGTATCGAAACTGCGTAGATTCTTGGATTTCGCATAAATCTTCTTTTCTATTATGGGAAAGGGAGAAGAGAGGAGGGATAAGAAAATCATTTGTTTTTATTTAACACCAAAAGTACATATGAACCTTTAGATATAGGCTTATATGCATTTAGTCTGTGTAGCGTACAGAGCTTTACCATTTGACAGTTTGATAAGGAAAGAAGTGGCTAAACTCCTTTAATTATGCGAGTTTTCTCTTCTTTTCTGTTTTGTATGGAACTTGCGTATATGCTTGGGAAAGGTCATGATACAATAGTTCTGGGTGATTATAGGATGAATCAATTATTAGAGATGTTAGAAACAAATCCAATTGTAGCGGCTATTAAAGATGAAGCGGGTCTAGAAGCGGCATTAAAGAGTGAAGTGGGCATTGTCTTTGTCTTACATGGAGATCTTTGTACACTACCTGCAATCGTAGAGAGAATTAAGTTAAAAAAACGGATGGCGATTGTTCATGTGGATTTGATTGAGGGTTTATCCAATGATGAAGTTGCGTTGGATTATATAAAAAATGTGGTTCATGCGGATGGAATCATTACGACTAAAAGTAGTTTTATTCAATATGGAAAGAAGATTGGTTTATATACGATTCATCGCTATTTTGTCTTAGATAGTATGGCCCTTCAAAATATTATTAAACAGGCAAAGAATGCGGTACAACCGGATGCGATTGAAATCTTACCTGGCGTTCTTCAACCAAAGATTGCGCGTTATATTACCAAACATTCCCCAGTCCCTGTAATGTGTGGAGGCTTGGTTACAGTAAAAGAAGATGTGATTCATTGTCTGCAGAGTGGAGCGATTGCGGTTTCTACGACGCGGAAAGATTTGTGGGACCTATAGGTTTGACAGTTTAAAAAGTGCTGCTTATAATTTCTTTAGAACAAGTAAATCTATGTATGAGACAAGAGAGTATACATAAAACAAGTAATTGTTTTTGTGTACTCTCTTTTTTATGAAAGAAGGAGAAGAATATGTACGATGTAATTATTGTAGGTGGTGGTATTTCAGGTACGACTTTAGCTTTTGAATTGAGTAAATACCAGGGAAGTATTCTATTATTAGAGAAAGAAAACGATATTTCTCAAGGCACCACAAAGGCCAATAGTGCGATTATCCATGCGGGCTATGATGCCAAAGAAGGAACTTTAATGGCTAAATACAATGTCTGGGGAAATAAAGTAACCTCACAATTGTGTAAAGATTTAGATGTACGGATCAAAAACATTGGTTCTTTAGTTGTGGCATTTAGTGAAGAAGAGAAGCCAATGCTTCAAACTTTGTATGATCGAGGCATAAAAAATGGGGTTCCTGATCAAAGAATCATTGGTAAAGAAGAACTGCATGAAATGGAACCAAACTTATCAGAAAATGCGATTGCGGCTTTATATGCACCAACGGCTTGTATTGTGGATCCATGGGATATTGTGATTGCGTGTGCTGAAACGGCCGTAAAAAATGGAGCCGAAGTAAAACTCAATGCAGAAGTAAAAGCTATCCAAAAGGTAGAAGATCATTTTGTTGTAAAAACAGATACGGATACGTTTGAAACAAAGCTGGTTGTCAATGCAGCTGGCGTGGAATGTGATAAAGTATACGGCATGGTAAAAGAGCCAGATTATGAAATCGTACCGAACAAGGGAGAATATTACTTGTTGGATAAAAGCCAAGGTACATTGGTGAATCATGTGATTTTCCAATGTCCAAGTGCGAAAGGTAAAGGGGTTCTTGTCAGTCCTACGGTGCATGGCAATTTGATTGTAGGACCAAACTCTAATCCAACCGTTGATGGGGATTATAGTACGACTCTACAAGGCTTATCAGATGTAAAAGAAGCTTCAAAGAAATCGGTTCCTACGATCAACTTCCGAGAAAATATTCGCACCTTTGCCGGTTTAAGAGCTCGTCGAAAAGATCATGGCGACTTTATTATTGGGGAAGATTCACAAGTTTCAGGCTTCTATCAGATTGCGGCTATGCAGTCTCCTGGCTTATCGAGTGCTTATGCGATTGCCTTGGATACGACAAGAATGATGCAGGAAAAAGGTTTCTTTACCCAGGCAAAAGAAAATCCTGTTACGACACGAAAAGTTGTTCGATTTAAAGAGATGGATGATCAAGAAAGAGTTGCTTATATCAAAGAACATCCTTTATATGGTCGTGTGATCTGTCGTTGTGAAACGATTACGGAAGGAGAAATCGTGGATGCTTTGCATCGTCCGATTGTTCCTGTATCGATTGATGGTATCAAACGTCGTTGCAACGCCGGTATGGGACGTTGCCAAGGCGGTTTCTGTGGACCAAGAGTGCAAGAAATCATTGCGCGAGAATTAGGTATTCCACAAGAAGAAGTGGTCAAAGATAAAAAAGGTTCAAAAGTTTTATTTGGACATACAAAAGAGGGAGGTCTTCAATAATGCGTAAAGAATATGATGTCATTGTCGTTGGTGGAGGGCCTGCCGGCTTAGCAGCTGCTCTGCAAGCTCGTCAAAACGGTGCTGAACGTGTATTGATCATTGAAAGAGATAAAGAATTAGGTGGTATCTTAAACCAATGTATTCATAATGGATTTGGTTTGCATCACTTTAAAGAAGAATTAACCGGTCCAGAATATGCGGGTCGTTATATTGATGAAGTAAAGAAAACAGATATTGAATATCTATTGGATACAATGGTTATTCAAGTTACTCCAGATAAACAAGTCTATTGTACAAATGAAGAAAATGGATACATGGTCCTACAAGGAAAAGCCGTTGTCTTAACCATGGGATGTCGGGAAAGAACGCGTGGTGCCATTGCGATTCCAGGGGATCGTCCAGCAGGTGTATTTACAGCCGGTGCAGCCCAACGATATGTGAATATTGAAGGCTATATGCCAGGTAAACGCGTATTGATCCTTGGTTCTGGTGATATTGGTTTGATCATGGCTCGTCGTATGAGTTTGGAAGGTGCTAAGGTTGTTGGTTGTGTCGAATTGATGCCTTATTCCAATGGATTGAATCGTAACATCGTACAGTGCTTAAATGACTTTGATATTCCTCTATATTTAGCACATACCATTACAGATATCCAAGGAAAGAATGGTCGTGTCAATAAAGTCATTGTTCAAGAAGTTGGACCTGATCGTAATCCGGTTCCAGGAACGGAAATTGAATTCGATGTCGATACTGTGTTGTTGAGTGTTGGTTTGATTCCAGAAAACGAATTATCCAAAACAGCAGGTATTGAAATTGATAAAGGAACAAGTGGACCTATCGTTTATGAAAATATGGAAACGAGCATTCCCGGTATCTTTGCAGCCGGTAATGTAGTCCATGTCCATGACTTGGTTGATTTCGTATCGGCTGAAAGTGAAGCAGCAGGGAAAGCAGCTGGTCAATATGTCAAGAATGGAGAAGCACAAAGTGCAACGATATTAGAAACCAAAGCAGTCAATGTCGGGGCTTTGGTTCCACAAAAGATTCGTAAAGATGCGATTGAAAAATCGGTACAGATTTCATTCCGCGTAAGAACACCGATGCACGATGCAAAGATCTTGATTAAAGATGGTCAAGGAAATCAAGTAGCCCAATTTAAACGGGAACATATGGTTCCTGCCGAAATGGAAAACTTGGTCTTGCCGAAAGTGTTGGTTGATCGATTGGCAGACAATACATTAGCGGTTGAAACCGTAGAGGAGGCTTAATCATGAAAGAGCTTATTTGTATCACTTGCCCGAGAGGTTGTCATTTAAAGGTTGATGAAGAAAATGACTATAAAGTAACGGGTAATAGCTGCCCTAGAGGAGCTGTATATGGAAAAAAAGAATGTACCCATCCTACCCGTGTGATTACTAGTACGGTAAAAATTGAGGGAGCCAGCCAAGCTAGAGTGAGTGTGAAAACCGCAACAGATGTACCTAAAGAAAAGATTTTTGACATTATGGAAACTTTAAATCACATTACGATGCAGGCACCGGTTCATCGTGGAGATCTTGTAGAAAAAGATGTCTGCCATACAGGAGTTGATGTGATTGTTACGAAGGATTTAGAAAAAATAACTTGTTAGAAGCCGACAGAACTCTGTCGGTTTTTTTATGGATTAATGATTTCCAAAGAGTCAATTGACACATCGGGAATACGGAAGATTTTCTTTCTTTCCCTTGATAAAATTTAAATACAAAGATCTGAAAGCGGATTCAAATCAAAAAAATAGATTCATCTAACCAATGAGAGGAAGGAGAAAGTTATGAAAACAACACACAAAACATTATTAGCTACAGCCGTTACAATGGGTGTTATGTTGCCAGTGGGAACGATTACCGCAATGGCAGAAGAGACTAAAGAAAGTCCAGAATCCCAACAACCAGCTGTGACAGAAGTGGCACCGGTGGAAAATGTGGAACCAACACCGATTGTGGAAGAAACACCAGTGGTTCAAGAACAAGAACCGGTTTCCGTAGAACCGGAACAAAGTGAACCCGCCCCAGTACAAGAAAGCCAAGAGAATGGAATTCAAACTAGAGGCGTTACCGATGTAACTGGTGGAGAGGTCACAAGTACGTATACGCATACCTATTACACAAAAATCCGTATTGTGGGAAATGTAACGATAAATAATTATGCAGGTCAAGAAGTAGAAAAGGTAAAACCTATTACTAAAGAGACGAATTTCTTTAAAGGAAATATTAGTAATTTGGAAAATGAAATTCGAAATTTCAGAGAAACTTTTTTGCAGGAAATTGCGGACTCTTATGCATCTAGAGGAACAGTAACTTACGTACCTACTGGTAGTAAATTGATGTTTGATCATTTTGGAAGCAGAAATGATATTAAGTTTGATGAAAATGGTAAAGAATTAGATAAACATTTGATTGTGGATGAATATCAGATTTATGAAATAACTTTTGATATTAATGTGCAAGAAAATCCACCAACTGAAGAAGAGAAAGAAATTTCTTCCGTGGATATTGGAAATATATTTACCGATTTCGATGTTAAAAAACCAGTTAACTTTACTACGGGATTAAGTCCAGATTCTATGAATCAAATGGAAATTGCAGACGAATACTGGCAACAATTGGATCGTATTCTTGTAGGTGATCCTTATGTTGGTCGTATCACAAAACAAGATCCACGCAATCCAACAGCGGGTGAGTCTTATGGATATAATGTGATTTTGAACGCGAAAGATGGTTATATTTTCTCTGAGGGATTTAAGAACTTTGCGGATTGCACAGTTTTATGTAATGGCAAACAAATTAAATTAGGCAATGACCCGCTTAAAAAATTTTTACTTGCGAGTCTTTCAGCAGATAGAAAAGAATTGAGACTTAGCGGACTTATTACGATAAAGGTGAAAGATGAAGATCCACAAGAAGATATTGTTTTAAATGAAGCCAATATTGAGAATGTGAAATTTGATTATCCACCTGGATCTGTCCCACAAAAAACGGCCCAAGTTTCAGCAGCTGATCAAGGTAAGTATGAAATTTACGATGAGTATTGGGAAGAAATGGTTGAGTTAGAAAGTGGTGAACTTGTACCTGTAGCGTTTTGGCACTCCAATGATTTTTTAAATAATAGTCTAGCTGCTGATAAACGAATTACTTCTTTTGAAGCAGGAAAACGTTACATGTATTCTCTAGATATACGAACTAAAGATGGATTTACATTTGCGAACAAGGATAATATTGTGAATGTAAATGGAAAAAGGGTGAATAGTTCGAATGCAGATAAAACTCCTGCAGGTTTATTTGTGGTAGCAATCAACTCGATTACACCAAAAGCATCGGAAATTGAGAATCCAGATCAACCGGATCAACCTAGTAAACCAGAGCAACCAGGTAAACCAGCAGATGGTTCCGAGAATAAACCAAGTAGTTCAAGTACAGAAACAAAAACGGATTCGAATAAAACAGCTACTGTCGTTCAAACAAGTACGACAAAAGCCACAACTACTGAAACGGCAAAAACAGAAAAGAAAGATTCTGTTCAAACCGGTGAAGCTACTAACTTGGTTCAATGGTTATCTTTAATGGCATTAAGTTTTGTTGCCTTCTTAAAAGCAACGTTTGTTCTGAAAAAGAAATAGATTTTAGATAAGCTGTGATGCATTGCATTGCAGCTTTTTTATCTGAAAAAAATAACCCAGTATGTACTGGGCTAAGCTAATTCGTGATATTTTCCTAAGAACTCTTTGGTTCTTTCGTTATCCGAAGTAAACATCTTATCTGGTGTCGTTTCTTCGACAATAACGCCTTTATCCATGAAAATCATCCGATTGGATACATCGTGGGCAAAGGTCATTTCATGGGTGACAATAACCATTGTCATTTTTTGTTTCGCTAGATCTTTAATAACTTTTAGAATTTCTAAGGTTAATTCAGGATCTAGAGCACTGGTTGGTTCATCAAAGAATAAGATCTTTGGTTTCATGGCCAAAGCACGGGCAATGGAAACACGTTGTTGCTGACCGCCACTTAACTGACCAGGATAGGCATTTTCTTTATCGGATAATCCCATTTGGGCAAGTAGGGCTCTTGCTTCGGCGATGACTTCTTCTTTGTTTCTTTTTTGAATACGGATCGGTGCATCAATGATATTTTTTAAGACGGTAAAATGTGGGAATAAGTTAAAGTTTTGGAAAACTAGACCAAAATAACTTAAAGCCCTTTTTTGTTGCTCTTTATTACCATAAACCGAATGACCGTTTTCACTCTTTACCACTTCATCATCCATATAGATGATGTTGCCATCATCCATTGTTTCTAAGAATGTTGCACAACGCAACAAAGTACTTTTACCCGATCCTGAAGGACCGATAATGGTTACGACTTCGCCTTCGTTAACGGATAAGTTGATATCTTTTAAGACTTGGTTGTTGCCAAAGTTCTTTTTGACATGATTCATTTCTAGTATTTTCATAAACCCACCTCTTAGTTATAGTAGTTCATTTTCTTTTCGAAGTGTTCCATAATCATAGCTACGATAAAGTTAAAGATGTAATAGAAAATTGCAGCAGCTACAAAAGGAATCATACTTTTAAAACTAGCGGCCAAGGCTTTGGCTTGGGTAAACATTTCCATATAGGCAATCGAGAAAGCTAAGGATGTATCTTTAACCAAGGTAATGATTTCATTAGTTAAAGAAGGCAAGATTCGTTTTAGAACTTGCGGGAAAATAATCGTAAAAAAGGTTTGTACTTTGGAATAGCCTAAGACCTTCGCGGCTTCGTATTGTCCTTTTGGCATGGATTCAATACCGGAACGATAGATTTCGGCAAAGTAGGCAGCGTAGTTTAAAGAGAATGCGATAATAACAGCTACTCCACGATAGGCTGAAGAAATAGACATGCCTAAAATGTAATAAGGGCCAAAATACACAACCAGCAACTGCAACATCAAAGGTGTACCTCTTAGAATAGAAATATACACTTTTACAATCGATTGCAGGATGATGTTTTTTGACATACGCCCAAAGGCAATAATTAGACCTAAAGGCAAAGAAAATAATAATGTTAATAGGAAAATTTGAATCGTCGTGCCCATTCCACCAATGAGTTGGGTAAATGAGCTTAGTAATGAGATTGATCGTACTCCCATAGGTTCCTCCTTCTACAATAGAGAAACCAGGTCTTTGCCTGGTTTCGTATTAATCTGCGGATAAGATACAAACGTTTTCGCCATCAAACCACTTTTCAGAGATTTTCTGGAACGTTCCATCTTTTACCATTTCTTTTAATGCTTTTTCTACTTTATCACGTAACTTGGTGTTGCCTTTTTCAAAGCCTACGCCATATTGTTCGTTGGATACTTTTTCATCTAAGATCTTTAAATCGCCTTTGCCGGCAATTTGATCTTTGGCAACATAGATATCCATCGCTACCGCATCCGCTGCGCCAGATTCCAAATCCATGATACCAGTATTGTAGTCAGCTACGCTAGTATATTGGGCAAAAGAATCTTTTAACTCTTTGTTGTCATTGATAGCTGTTTCGGCACTGGATTCTTTTTGGACTTCGACATTTTTGCCTTTTAGATCAGCTAAAGAATTGATGCCTGAATCGCTTTTTACTACGACAACTTGGGAGTTATCCATGTATGGATCAGTCCAAGTGTATTTCTTTTCTCTTCCGCTGATGGTAAATCCATTCCAGATACAATCAATCGTACCAGATTCCAATTCCATATCTTTGGAATCCCAGTCAATTGGTTGGTACTTCACTTTCATTCCCATACGCTTAGCAGCTTCTTTAGCTAAGTCTAAGTCAAAACCAACATAGTTTCCATCGTCATCGACATAACCGAATGGTGGGAAGTTTTGGTCAAATCCAACCACGAGTGTCTTATCGTCGTTGTCGCTAGAGGCTTTTTTATCCCCACATCCGACAAGTCCGAATGATAGACCTGCAACAAGCGTTGCTGCAAGCATTTTTTTCCATAATTTCATTTTTACATTCTCCCTTTAATATCTAGAATTCTATCACAGAAAAAGACGGTTTTGAAAAGTTTTCAGAACAAATGTCGTTTTTTTCATAACTGTCTATGATTTTTATACAATTTATGGCTGGAATTGAAGCAATTGTCGATTTTTTTAAACGAAAGTGATAAACTAAAAACAGTTAAACGGAGGATAAAAAATATGGAAAAAAGACCGGTAGTATTGGTTGTAATGGATGGTATTGGAATTCGCGAAGACAAGACAAATAATGCAGTTGCCTTAGCGAATAAACCAACCCTTGATAAATTATGGAAAGAATGCCCACATACGCAATTGCGTGCACATGGTTTAGCTGTTGGTTTGCCTACAGATAAAGATATGGGTAACTCAGAAGTTGGACATAACGCACTTGGTTGTGGTCAAATCTATTCACAAGGTGCAAAACTTGTAAACGAAAACATTGAAACAGGGGAAATCTTCCATTCTAAGACTTGGAAGGAATTAGCTGAAAACGCTAAAGACAGCAAGATGCATTTCTTGGGTCTATTAAGTGATGGAAATGTTCACTCAAATATTTCTCACTTAAAAGCTTTAATTAAAGAGTCTAAAGCTGAAGGAATTAAAGAAGTACGTGTACATGCCTTATTAGATGGACGTGATGTACCAGCTACTTCTGCCTTAGAATATGTCGATGATATTGAAAACTTTATGGCAGATTTAAACGATGATAACTTCCATGCATGCATTGCCAGTGGTGGTGGACGTATGCAAATCACAATGGACCGTTATGAAGCGGATTGGTCAATGGTTGAACGTGGATGGAAGATTCATGTAATGGGTGAAGGAAGACAATTTGCCTCAGCTACAGAAGCTATTGAAACCTATCGTAAAGAAACCGGTGTTGTTGACCAAGACTTACCTGGATTCGTTATTGCCAAAGATGGTCAACCAGTAGGAACCATTGATGATGGCGACAGCGTTGTATTGTTCAACTTCCGTGGTGACCGTGCCCAAGAAATCTCTTTAGCCTTTGATGGAGACGAAAGCTTTGATAAATTTGATCGTGTAAAAGTACCTCAAGTAAAATTTGCTGGTATGTTACAATACGATGCCGATTTACAAATTCCAAAGAACTACTTAACGGAACCACCAAAAATCAAATACACATTAACAGAAGAATTGTGTAAACACGGGGTTCGTGAATATGCGATCAGTGAAACGCAAAAATATGGTCACGTTACTTACTTCTGGAATGGTAACCGTTCCGAAAAATTTGATGAGTCTTTAGAGACTTATGTAGAAATCCCAAGTGATGTTGTTCCATTTGAACAAAGACCTTGGATGAAGGCTGCGGAAATTACAGATCAACTTTGTGAAGCAATTGAAAGTGGTAAATATGATTTCTTACGTACAAACTATCCAAATGGAGATATGGTTGGACATACGGGAAGCTTACCAGCTACAATCATTGGTGTAGAATCTGTTGATTTGGAATTAGCTCGTGTAATTGAAGCATGTGATAAAGCCAATGCCATCTTAATGATCATGGCCGATCATGGTAATGCTGATGATGAAAGCAAGACTAGCCATACTTTAGCACCAGTTCCATTCATTATTTACGGAGCCGATGTAGAGTGTAAACAAGATGATTCACTTGGATTATCTAATGTTGCTGCTACGGTTACAGACTTATTAGGTCTTGAACCAAACGAACATTGGAACGAATCAATTATTAAAAAGTAAGACTAATTTGAAACGATTCTTTGAACAGATTTTGTATCGTCTGCGACAAGAATCGTTTTTCTATTGTATAATGGTTGGCATGAGAGTCATTGTAGCTTGTTCGGGTGGCCCAGATAGTATGGCCCTATTGGATATCTGTCGTAAAAAAGGCTATGAGATTGCGGTTGCCCATGTAAATTATAAAAAAAGAGAAACAGCCAATCGGGATGAGAAGATTGTTCGTCAGTATTGTGAAAACTATGGAATTCCTTGTTTTGTCGATGAACCTACGTGGGATCATGTAGGCAACTTTCAAGCTTGGGCCAGAGATGTTCGTTATGATTTTTTTATTGATTGTGCCAAACGTTTCTCAACTAAACAAATCGAAGTAGCCCATCAGATGGATGATTGTCTGGAAACCTATGTTTTTCAAAAGCAGAGTGGACGACTTCCTGGTTGTTGGGGCATTCAAGAGAAGATGTTGCGTAAGGGTTTTTGGATCGAGCGACCTTTACTTGGCTATACGAAGGCTGAACTGGCCGAGTATTGTGACAAAGCTAGGGTGCCTTATGGTATTGATGAAAGTAATCTTTCCGATGACTATACACGTAATAAAATTCGTCATCACATTTTGGCAAACTATTCGCAAGAAGATAAAGTAGCCTTGATGGAAAAGATTCGTAAAGAAAATGCCGACTTAGAAATGCAAAGAGAGAAAGCCGATGCCTTTTTGAAGAGTGATTGGACTTGTTCACAATTGATTAAGGAACAAAGTCCGTTTGTGCTGGAACGTTTCTTGTATCAAAACTGCCATCAGCACTTGGCGATGAAGCATGTTGCCTCTTTATGGAAACAGATTCAAAGTGACTGTCTGATTGATTTAGGTGACTATACCTTAGAAAGTTTTCATGATCATTTATATTGTGAGAAAAAGCAGGAAGCATTTCAGCTTTTCTTACCTGCATTGGAATATAAATCGTATGGGCCTTTTTCCCTTTGTGAAAAGGGAAAGGTGATTGAAGGTATGAATCTACAGTCTGGTGATTTTCCTTTATGTATTCGAACCGTAAAAGAAGGGGATAAGATTGCCTTACGCTTTGGTACCAAAAAGCTTTCACGCTTTTTTGTGGACCGGAAAATTCCAAAAACATGGCGAAAAAAATGGCTGGTTGTAGAGAATGCGGAAAAGGTGATTATTTTTGTACCAGGGATTGGTTGTGATGTACAACATTTTAGTACTCATCCGAATGCCTTTATGATACAATAAAGTTTGACTTGAGGAGATAATTTGTATGATTTCAAACGATATTGAAAAAATTCTTGTTTCACAAGAAGCCATTACCAAACGCTGTAAAGAATTGGCTGCCCAAATTGAAGCAGACTATAATGCCATTGGGGAAGTTCCTATTGTGGTTGGACTTTTAAAGGGAAGTGTTCCTTTTATGTCTGAATTGATGAAGTACTTTACTTTTCCTTGTGAATTGGAATTCATGAAGGTTAGTTCTTATGATGGAACTGAATCCATTGGGGATGTTCGTATTGATTTGGATATGATGACTTCCGCAAAAAATAAATATATTTTACTAGTCGAAGACATTGTGGATACGGGACGTACTTTGGTAGAAGTTACCAAGATGTTTAAGAACAAAAAAGCCAAAGATGTAAAAATCGTTTCTTTATTAGATAAACCAGATCGTCGTACATGTGATATTGAAGCTGATTATGTTGGTTTTGAAGTCCCAAATGAATTCGTAGTTGGATTTGGTTTAGACTACAATCAAAAATATCGTAATTTACCATATATTGGTGTATTAAAACCAGAAATCTATGAATAAGGAGGATTAAAGAATGAAAAGAAATTGGCTAAATCTTTTGCCAACGATTTTCGTCATTAGTATTATTCTTTCTTTGATTGCGTATAGTGCACAAGGAAATACGGTCCAAATGGATTACACGCGTTTTGAAAAAGTTGCCAAGACGGCAAAATTTCAAGATTCGACGATGGATATTGATGATACGGTCATCAAAGTACATGGAACCTATACCGATAAAAAACACGATTCGAGTGTAAGCTATAGTGTCATCGTACCAAATACTGATGAAAATATTGATTGGTTAAAAAAGACATTATCCAAAGACCAAGGCAAGATCACGGTAAGTGATCCAAACTCTGGGGCAATTTGGATGAACTTGCTTGCCCAAATTTTACCGTTTTTAATTGTAGCGGTTTTCTTCTATTACATGTTTTCCCGTATGGGTGGTGGCGGTTCGACCAACAAGGCTTTCGAATTTGCCAAGAACCGTGCCCGTATTGAAAAAGATGTAAAAGTTCGCTTTAAGGATATTGCGGGCTGTGACGAAGAAAAAGAAGAAGTAGCGGAAATTATTGACTACTTGCGTTCACCGAAAAAGTTTACCGATATGGGTGCCCATATTCCGAAGGGTGTCTTAATGGTTGGTCCTCCTGGAACAGGTAAAACCTTACTGGCTAAAGCGGTAGCGGGAGAGGCAAATGTACCATTCTTCTCGATTTCGGGTTCCGATTTCGTAGAAATGTTTGTCGGTACTGGTGCTAGCCGTGTCCGTGATATGTTTAAAGATGCGCAAAAAGCTGCACCTTGTATTATCTTTATTGATGAAATCGATGCCGTTGGTCGTCAACGTGGTGCCGGAATGGGCGGCGGAAACGATGAACGTGAACAAACCTTAAACCAGATGTTGGTTGAAATGGATGGTATGAATGACAATGGTGGTATTGTTGTCATTGCCGCAACCAACCGTCCGGATGTCTTAGACCCTGCTTTATTGCGTAGTGGTCGTTTCGATCGTCGTATTACGGTTACTTTACCAGACATTAAGGGTCGTGAAGAAATCTTAAAAGTGCATGCGCGCAATAAGAAGTTAGCCAGTGATGTTTCTTTGCATAACTTGGCTCAAAGAACGCCTGGTTTCTCAGGTGCGGATTTGGCCAATGTCTTAAATGAAGGAGCTATCTTAGCGGTTCGTAATAAAGAAGCAAAAGTAACAATGGAAGACCTGGATGAAGCCATCGACCGTGTCATGATGGGTCCAGCGAAAAAATCCAAGAAATACAATGAGATGGATAAGCGTCTGGTTTCTTACCATGAAGCGGGTCATGCCGTAATTGGTTTGAAGTTGGAAGATGCTGAAAAAGTGCAGAAAGTTACGATTATTCCACGTGGTGAAGCGGGTGGTTATAACTTGATGACACCAAAAGAAGAGAAGTATTTCCATCGCAAGAGTGAATTGTTGGCGCAGATTACCGGTTTACTAGGTGGCCGTACAGCCGAAGACTTAGTCTTTGGTGAAGTGAGTGCCGGTGCCATCAATGATATTGAACAGTTAACGAAGTTAGCGAAGAATATGGTTCGGGTGTATGGTATGTCTAGTTTAGGACCTATCCAATATGCCGATCCGCAAGGCAATGTATTCTTAGGCCGTGATTATACCCAGGGTGGAAGTTATTCCGAAGGGGTTGCCGGCGAAATTGATAAAGAAGTTCGTAAAATCGTTAATCAATGTGAACAAGAATGTCGTCGGATTTTAACCGAAAACCGGGACTTGTTGGATCTGATTGCGGAAAACTTATACGAACATGAAACATTGACGAATGAAGAAATCATGAATTTGATGAACTATGGTCAATTAAAAGATCCAAATCAAGTTGTAGAAGAAGCGGAAAAACCAAAAGAAGAAGTTGTTCTGCCGCCAACACCAGATCAAGAAGCGAAAGGTATTGATCAAAAAGATTTGGATGATGCGTTTAAAGAATTAACGAAACGAAAAGACTAAATAAGAAGTCCCATGTATTGATGGGACTTTTTCTCCATAAAAATAGAGGTGATGAAAATGAAAGATCAATTAACAAAAGCCCTTGTATGTGAAGGAAGGGTACGTTTATATTTGGTACGCACAACGGATTTAGTCCAAGAAGCCAGAGACCGATTTGATTGTTATCCATGTGCGGCTGCGGCATTAGGTAGAACTTTATCGGTTGGTACGATGATGGGTTCGATGTTAAAAAGTAAACAGGAAATGTTGACGATTACCATTAATGGAGGTGGTCCTTTAGGAACCATTATGGTGGATGCCTATGCGGATGGTTCGGTGCGTGGCTTTGTATCCAATCCCCATGTACCAACAAAAACGCGTGAAGATGGACATTTAGATGTGGCGGATGTCGTTGGAAAAGAAGGAACTTTAACGGTAACCAAAGATTTACATATGGCGGAAAACTGGACAGGAACCGTTGATTTACAGTCCGGAGAAATCGGGGATGATTTTGCCTATTACTTTACTTTGAGTGAACAGACCCCAACCGCAGTCTCTGTAGGGGTACTGGTTGGTCCAGATCAGAATATTCTTGCCAGTGGGGCAATGATTATCCAAATGTTACCGGATGCAACGGATACAGATATTTCGATTTGTGAACATGTCTTAGAAGGTTTAAAACCTATGTCGACTTTGATTCAAGAATACGATGATACCAATTTAGAAGAATTGGCGCGTGATATGTTTGAAGGAGTCCATATTCTAAGTACCGAACCGGTATCTTTCTCTTGTCCTTGTTCAAAGGAAAGAATGGAACGAGCTTTGGCAACAATTGCGGATGCTGACCTAAAGGCGATGATTGAAGAAGATCATGGAGCTGAAGTGACATGTAATTTCTGTAACGAACATTATCAATTTAGCGAAGCAGAATTAAAGGCTATTTTGGAGCATAAACATGACTTCCAAGCTTAAAATTGGAAATGTTGAATGTCCGAATAATGTAGTGATTGCGCCAATGGCAGGGATTTCCAATATTGCCTTTCGCCAGATTTCTAAAGAGCTGGGTGCTGGTCTTGTCTGCAATGAAATGGTCAGTGATAAAGCTTTGTTCTATGGTTCGAAGAAAACCGAAGCAATGTGTATTTCCCGTGCGGATGAACATCCTTTGAGTTTTCAGATCTTTGGACATGATATCGAATCGGTGGTGTATGCAGGAAAGTATTTGGATACGCAAACGGATTGTGACATCATTGATTTTAATATGGGTTGTCCGGTTAATAAGGTGATTAAAGCGAAAGCGGGTTCCTATTTGATGAAAGATGTGGCGTATGCCAAAGATTTGATTGCCCATTTAGTACAGGCGGTAAATAAACCAGTAACGGTTAAGATGCGTTTGGGTTTTGATGCCCAACATATCAATTGTGTGGAAATGGCACAAGCGATGGAAGAAGTTGGGGTGCAGGCAATTGCGGTACATGGGCGTACACGCACGCAGATGTATGAAGGTAAAGCCGATTGGTCTTATATTAAAAAGGTCAAAGAAGCGGTTTCGATTCCAGTCGTTGGCAATGGCGATGTGCGCAGTGTTGAAGATTATTTTGCGATACAGGAACAAACGGGTTGTGATGGTGTTATGTTAGGACGTGGTATTGTCGGAAATCCTTTCTTGATAGCGGACTGTGTTCAAGGTCATGTTGGTAAACACAGCATCGAAGAGCGTATGGAAATGTGTTCTCGGCATGCGACTTTATTAGCGGAATATAAAGGGGAAACTGTAGCGATTCGTGAGATGCGGGGACTGGCTAGCTGGTATTTTAAAGGCTTAGCGAACAGTCATGCTTTTAAGAATGCTTGTAGTTCTATTCAGACTTTAGAGGATCTGCAGAAAATCTTAGCGGAATTTAAAAAACAGAACATGGAAAGTGCATAGACTTTCGGTGTTCTGTTTTTTTACTTTATGTAATTTAGCAGGAATTCACTAGTGCCAATGATGATATACCTTTGGTTATCTACCATGGCTTTGTAGGGCTTATTAACGACTAATATTTTTTGGATTTGATCGTTTAATTTGATAAATGGTTGAATTTCTCTGTCTTTTGTTTCCGAGTTTGAAACATCGGTTGATATTTGTATGTAGAATTTTCGTTCATTTTTTTGGGCAAAGAAGTCAATTTCATTGGCTTTTCGAATGGATTTTCCAGTTTTGTTCTTTTCGATTGTATCAAAGGTTCTAACGTTTACCGTGTATCCATTGTATATGAGTTCGTTATAGACAATATTCTCTAATAACTGTCTTTCATCTGGATACGCAAAATTGAGTTGTGCATTTCTTAAACCGGTATCTACAAAATAATATCTTCTTAAAGCGCCGATTTCTTTTTTGCTGCGAATATCATAACGTGTCGCTTCTTGTAGAATAAAAGCATCTTTGAAATAGGTTGTTTCAAATAATCCTTTCAAATATTGTTTCTTTGCATCTTCATCCGATAACACGGCAAGAGGCATTCCTCCATATTGCATATATTCATATAGAGCATCGGTTTTAGACCCTTTTTTGTAGAATTCTACACTTTTTCTGATTAGAATCATATTCTATGACGGGAATTTCACTGTTCATGTTACGAAATATAAGGGCTTCCATTATTTAAAAAAGTGAACTAGTAGTTTATAATGGACGTAGAAATAAGGAGTATTTGGATTATGTTGGATAATAAAGTAAAGGCTTTTTTTGAAGGAAGCGATATCACATCCTATCGATATTTTGGGGCACATGTAAGTAAGAATGGGGTGGATTTTAGAGTATATGCACCGCATGCGAAATCCATTGCCTTAGTTGGTACATTTAACGATTGGGATGGAGAAGCCAATCCGATGAAAAAAGATAAACATGGAATTTGGGAAGCTCATGTAAAGAATGCCAAGTTAGGAGATTCATATAAGTATCGTATTCATCAGGCAACGGATGAAATTGTTGATAAGATGGATCCTTATGCCTTCTATAGTGAATTGCGTCCAAACACGGCAAGTATTGTTGCGGATTTAACTTATAATAAGTGGACCGATGATAAGTGGATGGCCCAACGGAATAAAGGCTTTGATTCACCTGTGAATATTTATGAAATGCATGCGGGTTCTTGGAAGAAGGAAACCGATGATCCACAAGAGTTTGTGAAGTACAAAGATATTGAAAAGGATTTAATTGCGCATTGTAAGAAGCATCACTTTACGCATGTAGAGATGATGCCACTTTGTGAATATCCGTTTGATGGCTCTTGGGGCTATCAATGTACAGGCTATTTTTCTAGCACATCGCGTTATGGAACGAATCAAGAATTGATGCATTTTGTCAATGCCCTGCATAAAGCGGGAATTGGTATTATTATGGACTTTGTGCCAGTGCACTTTGTCAAAGATAATTATGCCTTGGCAAAATTTGATGGTACGCCTTTGTATGAATACACCAAAGATGAAGATGCCCATTCAGAATGGGGAACGTATAATTTCAATTTATGGAAAGAAGAAGTTCGTTCTTTCTTAATGAGTGCAGCGAATTTCTGGATCGATGTCTATCATTTTGATGGCTTGCGAATGGATGCGATTTCGAATGCGATTTTCTGGCATGGAAATAAGAATAATGGTGTCAATGAAGGGGCTTGCGATTTTATGAAGCGCATGAACTTTGAATTGAATAAAGCCCATGATGGTAAGATCATGTTGATTGCCGAAGATTCTACGGATTTCCCAAATGTCACAAAATCAACCTTAGATAATGGTTTAGGTTTTGATTATAAGTGGGATCTTGGCTGGATGAATGATACCTTGGATTACTGCAAGAAAGATCCAATTTACCGCCAATGGCATCACTATGATGTGACGTTCTCTATGGCGTATTTCTATTCCGAAAAATTTATCAATGTCTTCTCTCATGATGAAGTGGTTCATGGTAAGGCCACGATTGTGGATAAGATGTGGGGAAGTTATGAAGATAAGTTCTCCCAGGCAAGAGCTGTATATACCTATATGTTTACCCATCCTGGTAAGAAGCTAAACTTTATGGGTAATGAAATTGGTCAATTGAGAGAATGGGATGAAACCAAGAGTTGTGACTGGTTCTTATTAGAGTATCCAATGCATGATGCGTTTAATCATATGTTCCAGGATTTAGGCAAATTGTATGTCGAAAATGATGCATTCTGGAAAGATGATTACAATCCTTGTTCTTTTGAATGGGTCAATGCGGATGATACCCAACACAATATGTTCTCGTATTTACGGAAAGGAACGAAAAAGGATTATTTGATTATCTTGAATTTCTCAACGAATCCATATGCCAAACAACAATTTGGGGTTGGCATTAGTGGGGAATATAAAGAAGTCTTGAATACCCAATGGGCGAAATATAATGGAAATCTTCCATCGGATACAGCCCAGAAGTGTCAGGCGGTTCGTCTTTCCCGAAATGGAAAACCATTTATGATTCAGTGTGATGTGCCTAGTTTAGGTGCCACAGTATTTGAAGTAGAGAAGTTGTAGCAATACAACTTCTTTTTTTAGAGGACATAAAAATGGCTTCTACTTGATTCGCATTGAATGAAGTAGAAGCCTTTATATGATAAGTCTATTCATGATTACTCCTTTCTTTTCTTTCTTATTTTTGGCTAAAAGCTTAAGTTCCCATTGGTCTGTACCTTTCCTTTCTTTTAGATATTTCTTATGCCTTTTTCTATTTTCATTATAGCTAAGCCTAGGCAAAATCCCAGCAAACTGGAAAAAGTGGTTCTATATGTGGGATTCTTGTGTATAATTCTTGTATGACACAATATTTTGAATGGGATCCAAGGTTGGATCAGAAGGCAGAAACGTTTACTTTTTCTTTAAATGGCAAAGATTATACGATGCAAAGTAATGCCGGGGTATTCTCAAAAGATAAACTGGATACTGGAACGCGTATTCTATTAGAAACTGTTTTAAAGAATGAAAAGCCATGTCAAAAGGTTTTAGACATGGGCTGTGGCATTGGTCCGGTTGGTGTAGTTTTAGCCAGTGAATGGGATTGTGCTCTAACGATGGTTGATGTGAATCAAAAAGCGATAGAATGTGCCAAAGTAAATATGCGAAATATCCAAAAAGAAGCTACCTTTCTTTGTCAGGATGGGATCAAAGAGGGTATGTTTGATTGCATCTTATTAAATCCACCGATTCGTACCGGTAAAGCTGTGATTTACCGTTTATTTGATGAATGTATGGCGCATTGTTCGGGTTCTTTATGGATTGTGATTCGTAAACAACATGGCGCAGCTAGTGCCCAAAAGTATTTGGAACAAAACTATGCGGTGAAACGCATGGAAAAAGAGAAGGGTTTTTGGGTCTTCCAGATTCAAAATCGATAAAGAATTTCACACCATTTGGGTGTGATTTTTTTTGAAATACAAAGTTTTCCATATTCTTAACCAAGTAGGCCAAATGACTGGGATTCTTAGATTTGTCCGTTATAATGAAAGTACAAAAAGGAAAGATACTTAGGAAGAAGGTTGAAACCGATGTACAAGTAAATGGCTTATTTATTGAAACATACCGCAATAAATAAGGGAAAAGAAAAGGGTATTTAAAATAAAGATGAGATAGAAGGGAGTAATCATGAATAGATTCATCTCATAACAGGTCCTTGCAGGAAGAAGATGTTGAAGCAAGGACCTTTTACTTTGTGTAAAAAAACGAATCCCTGGGATTCGCTTGTGTGTAAGATGGCGGAGACGGTGGGATTCGAACCCACGTGCCGGTTAAGACAACTCGATTTCGAGTCGAGCTCGTTATGACCACTTCGATACGTCTCCAGTGCATTTATTCTAGCATAATTAATAGCGGCTTACCAAAATGAATTGAAATGAAGGGGCAGCTTTGGTATATTTTGCCTATGATGCAGTGGTTGATTTCAAAATTTAAAAAAGAATCCTATACTGAAAATGAGATGCGAAGTTTCGTTGGTCGCATTAGCGGCGTAGTCGCGATTTTTTTTAATCTCTTTTTATTTGCGATAAAGTTTGGGATTGGCTGGATTGTTCATTCAATTTCGATTCAAGCCGATGGAATGAATAACCTAAGTGATGCCGCCAGCAATGTGTTATCGATTGTTTCTTTTCATATTGCTTCAAAGCCAGCGGATAAAGAACACCCGTATGGACACCAGCGTTCGGAAATCTTGGCTTCTTTTTTAATGGCTATGTTGATAGCGTTATTGGGTGTGGAAATGTTTAAGGAGAGTATTAATAACATCCTTCATCCCCAAGCGATTGATTTTCGTTGGGTAACGATTGGTATCTTGTTGGTATCAATTTTAGTAAAACTCTATATGTATTCTTACAATAATGCCTTGGCAAAAACGTATTCTTCCTCTTTATTAAAAGCCGTAGCAGTTGATGCGATGAGCGATGTGATTGGAACTAGTGGAGTTCTAGTTTCCAGTATCTTATCCCCACTCTTGCATTTTAACTTAGATGGATATATGGGTTTGGTTCTTTCTTTTGTGATTTTAAAGAATGCTTATGAATTATTAAAAGATACATCTTCTTCTTTGATTGGACGTGCACCGGATCCAGAAATGGTCAAAGATCTAGAGAAGATGGTTTTAAATCATGACTTGATTTTAGGGGTACATGATACGATGATTCACGATTATGGTCCGGGACGGATTTTTGCCAGTATTCATGTGGAAGTAGATGCCCATGATGACATCTTAAAGACCCATGATGTGATTGATAATATTGAACATGAAATCAAAGCAAAAGAGGGCATTGATTTAGTAATTCATATGGATCCAATTTTACTACAGGATCCAGTAACGGATGCCTTTAAGGCAAAGGTTAATAAAGCGATTCGGGAAATTGATCGTGGTTGGACTTTCCATGACTTCCGCGTCGTGAATGGACCGAGTCATTGTAACTTGGTTTTTGATTTGGTGGTTCCATTTGATGAAAAATACTCTTTAGATCAAATCAAAGATGCCATCAAAGCGCATATGGATACTAAACAAAAGGTCTATCTTTCAATTACGATTGACCATCCAATTGTTTAAAATAATGATTTTAAATATGTGATAAATTCCTGAAGTAATACTGATTTCCCACTACGCCGGATTCCAGTAATAACCTTTATATCGGGTGTACCATATAATTCAATCAACTCATCTAAATATTTTTTTCTAACAATAAGCTGCATAACGTCCTCTCCTGTTCCCACTTTTTAAAAATTATTCAATTTTCGGTAATAGAATGATCAATTTAATTTCTAATAGTGTGAACATCATGTTGCTCACTTGATTAAAGAAAAGCACTAGCAGAAGTGCTAATGCTTATCGAAGATCAGGTAAACGTGAACTGTTAATTGCTTTTATAAATCGATTCCATAGTGGAGGATAGTTGCTGATGCCATTCCATTCTTTAATGTAGGATATAAAAAACTTCTATCTACTAGCAATTCAGAAGAGTGCGCCGTCCTCATAGGGTGGTGGTAAATTCAGCGTTACTGTTAACTGATGTACTCTTCTATCCTTTTGATTTCTGTGACATTATAAAACAATATATTTCCGCATAAATAAGCCATATTCTGCACTTTATATATGATATAATATATGAGTAAAAAGGACTTATTCATGTATAGAACTGACAGGATTTATGTAACCGAAAATCATGAGCTGTATGCATATCTGGATGGCTTTGCGCACAAGGCAAAGTGTCTTCATAATGCTGCATTGTTCCGCATTCGTAATGCCTTTACAGCACACAACAAGACTGCTTTGACAGCTAACGAGAAAGAAGTTCAAGGCGAGCTTGCACTTCTTAAAGGTCAGAAGTCTTACTATGTGCTTGGAAAAGGTGTTGTAGAACACGTTTTTCGTATTACAAATAATCCTGATTTCTTTTCCGGGCTTCCTATGCAGACTGCACAGCATGTCATCAGACAGGTCTGTACAGATTTCAAAGGCTGGCTTGCCTCTTTAAAGAAGTACAGGAAAGATCCTTCTGGTTATGCAGGGAAACCCAAGATGCCTGGATACTGCAGGAATGATACAGCTTCTTATCTTTTTACCAATCAGGATGCTGTTATCTATGATGGGAAACTGAAGCTTCCTCGTACAAAGATTCGCATTCCTGTACGCAGAAGACATGGTAGGCTGATGGAAGTAAAGGTGAAACCTGTTTCTGGCGGATACGAACTTTTACTTGTCTATCAGGTAAAGGCTGCTTCTGTACAAAGTGGTAAACACGCAGCTGCAGTTGACTTTGGTGTAGACAACACAATGGCTGTTGTTTCAGATACGGGTAAAAGTATTCTTTTTAAAGGCAGATTCATCAAGTCAGTCAATCAGTATTTCATGAAGAAAAAAGCTGAACGCATCAGCCTGATGAGCAAAGGAAAAGAAACAACAGAACGTGTGTGGTCAAAGTATCTTGACAGACTTTCTGCATACAGAACCAGCTACATCAGAGACTGCTTTCATAAAATGAGCAGGAAGCTGCTTGTCTGGTGCCAATGTAATGACATCGGCTGTCTTGTATTAGGTTCTAATGCTTTCTGGAAACAGAACAGTTGCATCGGTACAGTGAACAATCAGAATTTTGTCAGCATTCCTTTTGAAATGCTCAAATCCATGATTGAATTGAAAGCATGTGAGTATGGCGTAACTGTTGTCAGAAATGAAGAGTCATATACAAGTAAAGCAAGTTTCTTAGATAGTGATGATATCCCAGTTTACGTAGAAGGTGATGAAACGAAACATCGCTTTTCTGGAAAACGTATTCAAAGAGGCTTGTATCGTTCATCAGATGGAACTGTATTGAATGCAGATATCAATGGCGCTGCAAATATTTTAAGAAAAGCAGGCTGTGATACATCATCAGTAATATTAACAAATCTGTTAAATCCAGAAGTTTTTGCATTTGCAGATTTAAACAGGTAACTGCGTAAAAACAGTAGAGGTCGAGTGAGCCGACCATTGCGAAACCATAGTGATAACCGTAAGGTTATGTAACTACAGGCCGCAAGAATCAAAATCCCTATGGTAATACCCTTCTTTGTATGAGAAGAGTACATCACAGGGATACCACATCGGAACTACGTATCAGGTGTGGTAGTTCATCCCGGCAAAAGCGTTTGAAGTAACAAAAGAGAAATGTTTGTCCAAATACGGCTGCAGACCAGAACAAGTTCCGGATCTTAAAGGGATTGTTGGAGATGCATCCGACAACATTCCCGGAATAAAAGGAGTATCGTCCGCTGCAAGCCCGTTGCTTGCTGAATACGGGACTTTGGAGGCAATCATGGATAAAATATCCTCCTGCAAAGAAAAAGCCGAAGAAACGCGATTAAACGCGTTCTGGAAGGATTCTCTGGGTATAAAGAGAAGCCCGTTAAATGCTTTTCGTAAATTTGGAGAGATTGGACTGTTATCGAAGCAGCTTGCAACAATTAAGACAGATATTAATGTCGTAGATAGCTTAGAAAAGCTTAAAGCGAACATTAACAACAAAGAAAGAACCCGACTCTACACGGAATATGGTTTTAAGTCGCTTTTGTAGACAAAAGAAGAAGGAACAAATTTGCAAAATCAACAGTCGCATCCTGCAGATTAAGCATTCAGATAATTCTGAGTGCTTTCTTTTTTGTTTTTTCTTATTTACACAAACTTCCAACATATAAAAGATAGATTATCTGAAAACCGGAGCACTAATGAAAATTAGATATTGGATAATCGAAACATAATTAAAGTCGTAACAAACATATTTTAAGGAGGAAACAAAATTATGACGAAAGACGAAAACCTTGTCGCAGGTGTCAAAGAATACCTGGACAAACTCGAAACAAGATTAAGTAAGGTGCCTTTTATCCAACACGCAGCAGACATTAGCTGGGAAGGCGGAAATTATCAGTTCATATTCCATGAAAGCATTAAGCTTCCAGAATATGTGGAAAAATTTAGATTTTTCCTTGAATATCCAGATCTTGAGGACAACGGATTAACTTTTGCTGATGTAAAAGAATTCGAAGCCCTTGTTAATGGGTATGAAAAAATGACGGATGATGAAATCCTTGAAGAAGCAGCTCTTTACGAAGAAGATTTGTGGAAACCAGCCGGTGAATTTATTGCCGGGATTGACTTCGATATCTTACCAAACAACATTGTTGTTACAATGGAAGATGAAAGAAGTACGTCTATCCGCGTTGATGCTGATGACAACGGAAAGCTTCAGTTCAGACTCGCACATTCAGACATGCGCATGATGAGAAGCTTCTATCACGCAAAGCTTTTAAGAAAAGTAGAAAACGAGATAGAAGATGAAGACGGAAACAAAAAGAAAGCAAATGTTCATAGGTTCTTTGACCTGTTACCAAACAACATGCTTAATTTATCAATCGACATTGGAGCAAGATTTGGAAAAATCGGAGAATCGGGTATGAACTTGATTGACGATGGGGATTTCTGGCGCAAGCCGAAACCATCACAGCTTTTCTGGCTTCTTTATTATCAAAAGCTTGCAGATGGGTACAAAGACATGACAGCAGATTTGATTGAAACCAATGACATTGTTGAAAAGCTTTTTGCTCAAGACAAAGAAGAAGTTGAAATCGAAGATGAAAGCCCTGCAGTTGAATTTTACCGAATGGTAATCGAAGGGGCTAAGAAAGCATTAGATGATTTCGGTAACGACTGGATGACTAATCAGAATCCGTACAACGGACGTATGATCAATTCATGTTGGAAATCATATACAGCTTTATCTGAAGCTGTCAATGTTGATGTTACCGGACTTGAAGAAAGAGACGGAGTAACAGCAAAAATTGATGTAGCAAACAATGCTATCAAGAAAATGATCGCAGTAATCAATCCGCCTTTCAAAAAAGGTGTAACTGTTGATTCATTCATGATCAGCACAAAGAACCTGTTTACCATTGAAGATGCTGATAAGGCAATTGCAGATGCAGTAAACGTCTGGGAAGGCAAGATCCAGGCGATGGAAGCTTTAACAGCAACATCGGCAAAACAGGCTGCAGCATCAAAGAAGCTTTCCCCATTTGGAACAGTCAAGGTAACAAGACCAACGGATGAACAAATGCAGTGGATCAAAGACTTAGTTGCAGCGACTCAGCCTAAGTACGTTCGCTTAATCAGAAAAGCATATATGCTTGACCCGGTCGAAAGACGTGAAGCATACGAAGCAGCTCTTGAAAAGAGTGAATTCAAAGAAGAGAGAGATCTTTTTCATGGTACAAGAACTGAAAATGTCGCAGCAATCACTTCTTGTGGTGGTCCTACAATCCACGTAGCAGCCGCAAACGGACGTGCATTCGGCAACGGCTCTTACTGGAGTTCTGACCCGGATAAATCAGCTGGTTATTCCAGCTGGAGCAGATACAGCCGTTGGGCTAACGGTTCTGACAATTATGGCTGGCTGTTCATTGGAAGAATCCATTATGGTAAAGCATATAATCCATATGGAAACTACAACGGACAGTCAACAGAAGAAGCTGTAAAGCAGGGTGGATATGACGTATGTCATGCAAAGCCTGAAAACACAGTACTTCTTCGTGATGAAATCATCACATATGATGAAGAACATTCTTATGTTCAGGCAATCATTATGATTGGTGAGCCAGAAGAAGAAAGTTCTGATGATGAATAAAAAGAATGCGGGGTGCTAATCCCCGCTATTAATGAAACAAAGTAAAGGAGGAAACAATTATGGCAGAATTAACAAATATTGAAGACATCGAAAATAACGAAACAGGCATAGAAGCAACTGAAGGCGAAGACAAAGTGGTAAAGACTCCAACGCCTCAGCTTAATCAGGCGTGTATTACACGCCGCGAGCTGGAGGAAAAAATCGACCTTAGAGAGACGACGCAGGGAGAAAGATACTTAACTGCAATGGTAATCAACCCAACAATCAAGTACGCGTTAACTCCTATGTTCGGGCCAAAAGGTGGCAAGACAGTTATCCAGGCGGCCAAAAACACGAAGGAAGCAAAGAAAGCTGTTATGCGTTATATGCATGACAGATATGCGGCCATACCATACCAGAATTATCAGCAGAAGATGGCGGTTTTAGAGTATGACTTCAACCGCGTATTCCGCTATCTCAGCAGTGAGTACAGAGTAATGAATACATTCCCTGCATCAGCTGAATACGAAATGGCTGGTAAAAAGCACAAATATACGCCGACTCTTACTTCTGAATGTGGCGACCAGATTGATATTTTTGCTATCAAATTAGGCAAAAGCAAATTCACACAGTCAGGTAGAAAAAACGAGTTTAATCGTGATATGCAACTATATGAGATGATTCTTTATGGACGCGCTCGTGGCTTTAAAAACATTCACGCACACCTGTTGTACTTAACTCGTTCAGACGATGTGGCTGATTGGACTGCTTGTGAGCCTTCGTTCTATGCAGGCGGAGGTAACAATGATATTACGATGTCAGATATCTGGGATGGAATTCCAAATGATCTTGATAAACAAATGGATAAAAAGATTCAGATGTTTAAAGAAGGAGTAGAAGAGGATAAAATGCCGGAAGATGAATGTGCTTATTGCAAGTACAGCCATATCTGCCATCAGACTCTTCCTCCAACAAGAATTGAAGAGGAAGCCCCAGACACTTCTAATTTGACACCTGCTCAGAAGATCGTGTTTTCTGAAAAGCAGGAAAAGATTAGAACATTCGACAAAGGCATTATGCGTGTAATTGCAACTGCCGGCTCTGGAAAAACATTTACTTCCATGGCACACGTAACATATTTAATTCAAGAAAAAGGGGTTAAGCCAAATGAAGTACTTCTTGTAACATTCTCAAATGCGGGGGCAAAAGAAATGGCCCGCAAACTTCGTAAAATGCTTGGATATGATCCAACAAGCGAAGAATACGGAATGCAGATCGTTACATTCCATGGGCTTTTCTATGAAATCGTAAAAGAAAATTGGGAATTGCTTGGATTTGGAAAAAGACCTGGCGTATTAAATGCAGTTCAGAGATTTTCTAAAATTGCAGAACTGCTTGCGAAAAACCCGATCCTTGAATGGAAGGGGGTTTCATTTAGAAACTTCTCAGTAAAAAAAGGTGGTTACAATGATGTTGGGGCCTTAGCTGTAATCTCAGACATCTTTAGTCAGATTAAAAAGCTTGGTACAGATTATACATCTATTTCAACTTACGAAATCAACACATACTGTGATATTCCGCAGAGTGCGGTCCAAAAGGTAATCAACCTTTATGGAAAGTACGAAGACTTCTGTAAAAAAGAAGGCTTAATTGATTTTGACGATATGGAATTATTGGCCTTTAAAGTGATCGAAGAAGATCCGGAATACCTTCAAAGAAGATATGGATTCCGTCATTCAGTAATTGACGAGTTCCAGGATACATCGGAATTTGAGATGGAAATGGTAAAGAGAATTAAAATGCTTCCTACATTTGAAAGCATGATGATTGTTGGAGACGACGACCAATCTATTTATCGCTTCCGTGGTACATCTCCGGAATTTATCTTAGATTTTAATAACAGAATCAACGAGCAGTATGTACTTCGTACGGGAACTGATGTTGAACAGCCTGCAGTTCGTGAAAATGATGTGGTAGAAGACATTGTGCTTGATGTCAACTATCGTTCTCATCAGGAAATTATCGACCTCGGTTGTAAAATGTTGGAGAAAAACCAGGACAAAATCGAAAAAGAAATCACAGCAGCCCGTGGAGAGGGTGGTTTCACTCTTATCAAGGGACATGCCGATAAAAAACGAATGCTTGATTGGATAGTTAATTCTATTATAGCGCAGCACGATCATGGAATCCCTTGGGAAGACATTTGCGTGTTGGCTTACAAAAAAGCAAAACTTCGTGATGTTGCTGACGCCTTAACACAAGCGGGGGTTCCATCTATGATGGGTGCTCCTGAAGCAATGAGTGACAACAGCAGAATTGACAGTATCCTTGCTTTTGCAAGAGTATTGCTTAATTCAGCTGACACACTTGATGCAGCGCAGGCGGCAGCAGCTGTATATTATGCAGAAGACCCAACGGTCGAAACAAAATTCATGCACCTTCCTAAAGAAGAATTGGATGAGAGAATTCAGGATATTCTAGATCGAGCATTGCTTATCAATGAAGAGATGAACCCCAAAGCTCAGAAAGAACAGTTTATGCAGTTTATCGCAGATATCTGTCTTGATGACGAAGCAGTTGAACACTTCATTGAACCGTTAGAAACTTTAGACTTCGAAGATATCCTTAAGTATTGTCGTGATTTCACATTATACGGGGTGAACGAAGAGTTCAGAAGATTAGATGAGTATCCGGGTGTTAAGCTTATCACAGCTCACAGCTCTAAAGGTTTAGAATGGCCTTGCGTTTATCTTGACCTTTCAGATTTTAGTGATATTCCGCTTAATGCTCGTGCAGAGCAGGAAGAAATCAGAAGACTTATGTATGTGTCTATGACACGTGCAAGAGATCAGCTTTTTGTAACAGGAGTCTTTTCGAAGACAGGTAAAAAAGTCGGAGAAGAAATTCTTAACTGGTGTCTTCATGAAGCGTACGAAGCTGCAGAACTTGATTGGGATGCAGATTTTGCTCAAGCAAAAGCAGAAGTAGCGGCAGAAAAGGCAGCAAAAGCAAAAGCTGCGGCAGAGGCTCGTAAAGCAAAAGCTGCAGCCAAAAGAGCTGAAAACAAATTAAAAACTCCATCGAAAAGGAGAAAAAGTACAGGGCACGCTTCTGGACAGACTTCACTTTTCTAGGGAGTTCGTAACAATAATAAAAAGAGCAGTCATAGGGTAAAACCTACGGCTGCTTTTTCTTATTCGTATTTACTTAATTGTGTGTCTTGTGCTTGGCACTGCAATACCGGCTGATCTCATTTTGCTGTCAAATTTATTTCTGTCTACACCGGATGCACAAATAATAGTGCAATAATCGTCCTCAGTGATCTCATGATCCTTAAGGCATCGAGCGAGTGTGTTTCCAACATCGGTCCAAAGAGATTCTCTACGTAATAGTTTGCGTACAAATTTCAAATACATATGAATTTCCGGATCGTACTGAGGACTTTCTGTGCCGTCCATGTCTTCATAAATTAAAGAACTTATATATTCGTTCATTGATTTATTGCAATTTGCAGCACGGTCGCGAATTCTTTCTCTTGTTCCTTTTTTTACTTTGATGCAGATCTGATCATAATGTTCTTTGATATAATTTAAGCTTGCTTTTTTCTGAGCTTCAGTAATTGGCATATATGATTCCTCCTAACTGGCAGTTATTAAAAGATTTTAGACTTCCTAAATTCATCCTACGAATATTATATATTAAAAATATAGGACTAGCAAGTGGCATTTTTTTGTTTGGTACTATTTTTATCGACAAATTCAGGTGCAATCTGTTATATTTCCTGATTGTTACATTATATATGTCAGATTTTTACGAAATTATATTTTTACATACAAATATAAAAAAACAGAGGAATATGCATTGACGATATAGGGCTAGTAATATATAATAAAGATAGTTCCATAAAGGATTAAGTATATGTTTCGAGAAGATATCTGTTTTTTAAAAAGTTTTTTGTTATCGTAGCAGTTTTATCACATATCTAAATTGTAGTGAGATGACTGGAGTATGCGATAGCTCCTGTAGAGTTCTCACTCGAAACTATTAATGGTTGAAGAGTACGTTCAGCTCGTTCAACTAAATTTAAGTAGGGTAGAATCCCGGGAGGTATAAAAATGAACAGAAGATTAAATGACAAAATGATGAACATGGTGACAGGAAAGTCAGTAGTAATTGTTGCTATCAACGGAGATGAAATCACTTTCGATGATGGAACTACTCTTGCAATTGACAAAGTAAACGCTTGCTTCAAGTTCGTAAGCAACGATACTCCTTATCCTGCTCCAACTGCTGAGGTAAACGGCAATGAAGTTATTGTTGACGGAGTTAAAGTTGTTACAGGTATTATGAAACCTATTAAGGTTGTAGCAACAGTTCCTGGAGCAGCTTTAATCCTTGCAGAAGGCAAGGACAGCAAAAAGAATCTTGTTAGATTCGACGCTGTAAAGGGGGAATTCAGTCACAACGCAATTGCTGAAGCGATTGATGATGTGAGAGTCCTTTATGAAAAGGACGGCATCCTTGTTTATTCTGTCGTTACAGAAAATGACCGAAAGGTTGTTGATGAAGATAACGATGAAGAAGCAGTCGTAAAGGATTATACTGATCGTGTTTATGTTATCAAGGACGGCGATGTGATCGGTCAGTTCTGCAACATGAATTTAGACAAACATGTTGAAACAATCATTGCAGATGATGGACAGATTCAGTTATTCTTCGAAAGAAGTAAGAAGC
>ERZ506918.120-NODE-120-length-35817-cov-7.368212_pt1 | contig 35817 bp, 32 predicted proteins | sample MGYA00513975_ERZ506918 | MGnify/ENA metagenome assembly ERZ506918 | reverse complement strand
CCCCACAGGGGCGAGGAAATGGCACATTTCTTATTTTTGCTATGCTTTTGCATAGCAAAAAACGCCCGGCAAGCATTTTTGCCTGCCGGGCGAAACTACACGGAAATTGTGTAATAATTCATGTATTTCTGAAAAATACCGCATGGTTTATCTACAATATATCAGATTTTTCAAAAAACGTCAAGCTGAATTTATGCGTGAGATCGTACTGCTGCTGCCGAGGATTTTATTTATTGTCCAGCCGTCCGGTACTCCCGCGGGGGGCGTTGGTAGAAGCGGCGGAATTGTTTGGAGAAGTAGCTGGGGCTGTCGAAGCCGCAGGCGGCGGAAACTTCGGCGATGCTGGCGGCGGGCGAGGCGCGGAGCAGGGCTGCGCCCTGCATGAGCCGGTATTTCAGCAGGTACTGTACCGGGCTGTCGCCGATGGTCCGATGAAAGCAGCGCAAACATTCTCGCTCGCTCAGTCCGGCGGCCTGCGCAATGTCCGCGAGCGTGATCGGCTCGGCATAGGAAACCTGCATATATTGCAGCATCTGTTCGATGCGCACCGTGTCCGCGCTTTTTGCCGGTTTCTGCACAGACAGGCGCGGGAGCAGCTGCGCATAGCAGTGCAGAAGCAGCTGGGAGAGGTTCTCCCGGACGGTAAATTCATACGCAAACGCGTCCGTCTCCATGGCAGAAAAGGCGGCCGAAAACCGCTCGATGTCCGTGCCCGGCTCCGCCTGCCAGACGGAAAAATCCGGGCAGACGAGCAGCGCGCGGACGTAGTTTTTATAAAACACGGTGTCGGCTCCGCCGGTGATCAGAAACGGGGAAAACACCATTGAGCGCAGCGCCCCGGCGGGATGACCGGAGAGGGAATGAAGCACGTTGCTGTTGAGCACGACCAGACTGCCTTCCTGCAGGAGGTATTCTCCGCCGGGGATCTGCAGCTTCAGCGTGCCGGCGGCAACGAAGATGACTTCCAGCTCCTCATGCCAGTGCCAGGGGATCGTATCGCCGGGCGCATCCGTGTGGCGGGAGGCATAGGCTGCGCACGGAAACTCGATGGTCCCGTGCGGCTGTAATTCCTTCTGCGTATGGCTCCGGTTCAGGCCGCAGGTCTGCAGTCCCATTTCTATCCCTCCGATTTGTCGGTTTTGTTATAGTATATGGCGGTATATGCGTTGCGTCAAGCGATTTACGGCGATATGATAGGGAAAAGAAGAACAGGAGGTCCCTGATATGTTTTCCCTGCTGCTGGCCATTATCTATCTGTCGTTTATCAGCTTGGGGCTGCCGGATTCGCTGCTCGGCTCGGCCTGGCCGACGATGTATCCGCAGCTCGGCGTTCCGGTGTCCTATTCCGGAATCGTTTTTATGATCATTTCAGTGGGTACGATCATTTCCAGTCTGCAGAGTGACCGCCTGACGCGCCGGCTGGGGACAGGGAAGGTCACGGCGTTCAGTGTCGCGCTGACTGCCATGGCACTGTTCGGCTTCTCCGCCAGCCATACGTTCTGGCAACTGTGCCTCTGGGCGATCCCTTATGGGCTCGGCGCAGGAAGCGTGGATGCGTCGCTCAATAACTATGTCGCCCTGCACTATGAGAGTAAGCACATGAGCTGGCTGCACTGCATGTGGGGCGTCGGCGCGGCGTCCGGGCCGTATATCATGGGCGCGGTCATCACGGGCGGCGGCACGTGGAACGGCGGCTACCGCTGCATTGCGATCATTCAGATCGTGCTGACAGCGGTGCTGCTTTGCAGTCTGCCGCTCTGGAAGGGACGGCCGCAGGTACAGGACGCGTCCGGCAGCGCCGTCGAGGCGAAGACGCTGTCTGTGAAAGAGGTCCTGCAGCTGCGCGGGGTTAAAAACGTGCTGATCTGCTTCTTCTGCTATTGCGCGCTGGAACAGACCACCGGCCTGTGGGCAAGCAGCTATCTGACCCTGTACAAGGGCGTCCCGGCAGAGATGGCGGCTTCTTTTGCCAGCATGTTCTTCATCGGCATCACCGCCGGACGCGCGCTGAACGGCTTCCTTGCGATGAAGCTCAGCGACGTGCAGATGGTGCGCATGGGGCAGGGACTGATCGCCTGCGGGATCATCGTGATGCTCCTGCCGCTGGGCGCGGCTGTTTCGCTGGCAGGCTTTGTGCTGATCGGGCTTGGTTGCGCGCCGGTCTATCCCTGCCTCATCCATGCGACGCCGGCGCATTTCGGCGCGGACAAGTCGCAGGCGGTCATCGGCATCCAGATGGCCTGCGCCTACGTCGGGACCAGCCTGATGCCGCCGCTGTTTGGTCTGATCGCCGCGCACATCACAGTCTCGCTGCTCCCGGCCTACCTGCTCGCCCTTCTGGCCCTCATGACCGTTATGCACGAACGCCTGCTCCGCAGGACGGCGCACTGACTTGCGGGCTTGACATCGGTCCGGCTGCATTTATAATGGAAGCAGACAGGACTGGCGATCGGGATGAAAGGGAGGCGGCTTATGGAACGGCTCAGGGGGCTGGGGCGGTATCAGATCGCGCTTTTGGTGTGCGGTGTGGTGATGATTTTGGTATTTTCAGTGCTCTATCCGGTGACGACGGCGCGGGTGGGGTTTTTGTATCAGGACACGATCCTGACGCCCGCGCAGGAGGGGGACACGACCGTCTATTCCGGCAAGCTCCGGGGCGAGGCCGCGCGCTTTACCGTGCATGCGGGCAAGTCGGTGGAATTTCAGTACGGGGATAAGACCTACGGCCCCTATACCGTGACGGAGGATCCGGACGCGCGCCCGGACAGCGAACTGAGCAGGTATCTGACCGGCGTGGAGGTCCGCTGCGGGGATACGATCCTGTTCCGCGGCGGCGTGATGGAGAACGGAGGCGAGACCCTGCTGTATCATGAGGATGGAGGCATAGACCTGGATCTGCCCATCACTGCTATCACGAGCAGCGGAGTGACGCTGGATGGAAACGGAAACGAGGTCGACCCGATGGAACTGTCGGTCCGGACGATCCTCGAGCTGACGGAGGGGCCGGAGCTGCAGCACAAGGGGGTCTGGGTTGCGTGGTTCGGCGGTGTGTTCGTCTGCGCCGTGACCGCGTTTTCGATCCTGTTTGCGGACGAGCTGTTCCGCTGGGACCTGTCTTTCCGGGTCCGCGACGTGGAGCAGGCCGAGCCCTCCGACTGGGAGATCGCCAGCCGCTACATCGGCTGGACCTTCTGCATTCTGATGGCCCTGCTCATCTTCATCAAGGGCCTTGGGGTGATATAAGAAAAAAACAGCCGGAGAGCAGTTGCTCTCCGGCTGTTTTGTATGCGTGGGCTGCGGGGTCAGAGGATATTGGTGTAGCCCATGAGGCTGGCGTCGGCCCGGGCGGCGGCCTGTTTGCCGCTGGCGATGGCGAGGACGACGAGGGACGCGCCGGAGGCCATATCGCCCGCGGTCAGGACCGGGACGCCGGTCTGCCGGACGGCCTCATACGCGCCGAGCGACGCGGCTTCGCAGCCGGAGAAGCCCGAGGCGAGCAGCAGCAGATCGCAGGGCAGCTGCTCGCCGCTTTCCCGCAGGGTCACGGCGCTGACCGCGCCGTCCGCGCCGCAGCTGAGGCTGTCGATCTGCGTCTCATAGCGCCGGATATCCGCGCCGAAGACGGCCTCCGCCTCCTCGTGCGCATGGTCACGCTTTTCCGTGCTTGCGGTGCGCGGCTTGCGGATGAGCTGCGTGAGACTGCGGCAGCCCTGCCGCAGGGCGACGGATACGCAGTCCGACGCGCTGTCGCCCGCACCGACGAGCACGACGTGCTTCCCGGCCGCCGTGACGGCCGGTCCTGCCTGCGCCAGGAGCGACTGCGCCGAGGCGCGCAGATAGTCGAGCGCGTAGAATACCCCGCCCGCCTCTGCAAACGGCAGCGGCCGCGGCTGCTGCGCGCCGCAGCAGAAGATCGCAAGGTCAAACTCCGCGGCCAGCGCCTCCGGGCTCAGATCCCGGCCGACGCAGCAATTTGTCCGGAACACGACGCCCTCCTGCTCGAGAAGAGAGATGCGGCGGGTGACGATCCGCTTCGGCAGCTTCATCTCCGGGATGCCGTAGGTCAGAAGTCCGCCTGGCAGCGGATCGCGTTCAAAGACCGTCACGTGGTGGCCGCGGCGATTGAGATAATAGGCGGCGGAGAGCCCGGCCGGGCCGGAGCCCATGACCGCGATGCGCTTATCCGACCGCGCGGCGGGCGGCATGGGCTGCATCAGGTCGTTTTCAAAGGCGTATTCGATGATCGCAAGCTCATTTTCCCGCACTGTCACCGGCTGCGAGACCCGGCTGCAGACGCAGGCCTTTTCACACAGCGCCGGGCAGACGCGGGCGGTAAACTCAGGGAAGGGGCTGGTCTTCAGCAGGCGCTGCAGCGCGCCCTCATAATTTCCGTTCCAGAGCAGGTCGTTCCACTCCGGGATGAGGTTGTGCAGCGGGCAGCCGAGCAGCGCGCCGTCAAACGTCACGCCGGCCTGACAGAAGGGCACGCCGCAGTCCATGCAGCGGCCGGACTGCCGGCGGCGGTTTTTTTCCGAGAGCGGAAGGTCGAGCGGGGCCCAGTCCGCCACGCGGGCCTCGGCGCTGCGCGCCGGGCAGTCCATGCGCGCGTAATCCAGAAATCCAGTCGGTTTTCCCATGGCTTATTCCTCCCGCTTCAAAAATGCTTCGAGCTCGGCCTCGTCCCGCGTCATCCCGGCGGCCTCAAAGCGGCCGATCAGCTGCAGCATGTGGCTGTAGTCGTACGGGATGATCTTCTTGAAATCCGGGATCCGCTCGTCGAAGTGCTCCAGGATCTGGCGGGCCTTTTTGGAGCCGGTCGCCTCCACGTGGCGGCGCAGGAGTTCCTTCAGGCGGGCGATATCCTGCTTCTGAGAGACCGTCTCGACGGAGACGAGCTCCTTGTTGACGCGCAGGTAGAGCTTATGCTCGGGGTCGAGCACGTAGGCGACGCCGCCCGACATGCCGGCGGCGAAGTTCCGCCCCGTGCGCCCGAGCACGACGACGGTGCCGCCCGTCATGTACTCGCAGCCGTGGTCGCCGACGCCCTCGACGACGGCGGTCGCGCCGGAATTGCGCACGCAGAACCGCTCGCCCGCGACGCCGGAGATGAACGCGCTGCCGCTCGTCGCACCGTAGAGCGCGACGTTGCCGATGATGACGTTCTCGGCCGGGTCAAAGATGCTCGCGGGGTCTGCATAGACGGCCAGCTTGCCGCCGGACAGGCCCTTGCCGAAGTAATCGTTGCTGTCGCCCTCGAGCGTGAGCGTCACGCCCTTCGGCAGGAACGCGCCGAACGACTGCCCCGCACCGCCGCGGCAGCGGATCTGGTAGGTATCGTCCGGGAGCGTGCCGCCCCAGCGGCGCGTGATCTCCGCGCCGAAAAGCGTGCCGAAGGCCCGGTCGGTGCAGGAAATGTCGAGCGCGCACTGCTTCGGAGCGGCCGGCTTGCCCTTCTTCGGCAGCAGCGGCAGAAGGACCTTTTTGTCAAGCGTCGCATCGAGCTTGAAGTCGAACCGCTGCGCCGGGTCATAGCGGCAGTTTTCCCCGCCGCAGCGGGCGAGAATGCCGGATACGTCCACCATGGCCGCGCGCTGGGTGATCTGGTGCGGCAGGATCTGCAGATACTCCGTATGGCCGACCAGCTCGTCCACGGTGCGCACGCCGAGCTTCGCCAGGATCAGCCGCAGCTCCTGCGCGACGAATTCCATGAAATTCACCACGTATTCGGGCTTGCCGCAGAAGTTTTTCCGCAGCTCCGGCCGCTGGGTGGCAATGCCCATCGGGCAGGTGTCGAGATTGCACACGCGCATCATGACGCAGCCGAGGCATACCAGCGGCGCGGTGGCGAAGCCGAATTCCTCCGCGCCCAGCATGCAGGCGATGGCCACGTCGCGGCCGGTCATGAGCTTGCCGTCGGTCTCGAGGCGCACGCGGCCGCGCAGGCCGTTGGCGATGAGGCTCTGGTGCGCCTCGGCCAGGCCGAGCTCCCAGGGCAGGCCCGCGTTATAGATGGAGCTTCGGGGCGCGGCGCCGGTCCCGCCGTCGTAGCCGGAGATGAGGACCGTCTGCGCGCCCGCCTTGGCGACGCCCGCGGCGATGGTGCCGACGCCCGCCTCGGAGACGAGCTTGACGGAGATCTCCGCGTTTTCATTGGCGCATTTGAGATCGTAGATCAGCTGCGCCAGATCCTCGATCGAGTAGATATCGTGGTGCGGCGGCGGGGAGATGAGGGCCACGCCGGGCGTGGAATGCCGCGTCCGCGCGATCCACGGCCAGACCTTGCTGCCGGGCAGATGGCCGCCCTCGCCGGGCTTGGCGCCCTGCGCCAGCTTGATCTGGATCTCCTTCGCGCTCACAAGATATTCGCTCGTCACGCCGAAGCGGCCGGAGGCGACCTGCTTGATGGCGGAGTTTTCCTCGGTGCCGAGCCGCGCGGGCTCCTCGCCGCCCTCGCCGGAGTTGGACTTTCCGCCCAGGCGGTTCATGGCGACGGCCAGGCAGCGGTGCGCCTCCTCGGAGATGGAGCCGTAGGACATGGCTCCGGTCTTAAAGCGCCGGACGATGCTCGAGACGGGCTCGACCTCGCTGAGCGGGATGGCTTTCGTCTCATCGAAGCGGAAGCCGAGCAGACCGCGCAGCGTATGCGGCAGCTGCTCGTCGTCGACCATGGCGGAGTAGCGGCGGAAGCAGTCAAAATCGCCGGTGCGGACCGCCTGCTGCAGCGTGAGGATGGTCAGGGGGTTATACATATGGTCTTCCATGTCGCTGCCGGAGCGGAGCTTATGGAAGCCGGAGGAATCGACGGTCAGGTCGGCGGTCAGATCCATGGGATCGTACGCCCGGTCATGCCGCCAGAGGACGGCCTCGTTGATCTCCTGCAGACCGATGCCGCCGACGCGGCTGACGGTGTTGGTAAAATAGCGGTCCACCACGTCCTTGCAGATGCCGACGGCCTCAAAGATCTGCGCGCCCTCGTACGACTGCATGCTGGAAATGCCCATCTTGGAGGCAATGCGCATCACGCCGTCCAGAATCGCCTTGTTGTACGCGTCGACGGCGGCGTAATAGTCCTTGTTGAGCGCCCCGCCTGCGATGAGCTCGCCGATGCAGTCCTGCGCGAGATAGGGGTTGACGGCGCTCGCGCCGTAGCCGAAGAGGGTGGCGAAGTGGTGCACATCGCGCGGCTCTGCGCTTTCGAGGATGATGGAGATCGCGGTGCGCTTCTTCGTGCGCACCAGATACTGCTGCACGGCGGAGACCGCCAGCAGCGACGGGATGGCGATATGGTTCTCATCCACGCCGCGGTCGGAGAGGATGAGGATGTTCGCGCCCGCGTAATACGCCTTGTCGCAGGCGACGAAAAGCCGGTCGAGCGCAAGCGCGAGCGAGGAATTCTTGTAGTACAGCAGCGAGACCTTTTTCGCCTGCAGGCCCGGCATATGGAGCCCCTCGATTTTCATGAGATCGCGGCTGGAAAGGACGGGGTTGTTGATCTGCAGGACGCGGCAGTTTTCCGCGCAGTCGGCCAGCAGATTGCCGTCGGAGCCGGCGTAGACGGTCGTATCAGTGACGATCGCCTCGCGCAGCGCGTCGATGGGCGGGTTCGTGACCTGCGCGAACATCTGCTTGAAGTAGTAGAACAGCGGCTGGTGCTTTTCCGACAGCACGGCCAGCGGGATATCCGCGCCCATGGAGGCCGTCGGCTCCGCGCCGTTTTTCGCCATGGGCAAAATGGCCGAGTGGATCTCGTCGTAGGTGTAGCCGAAGATCTTGTACAGGCGGCTGCGCTCCTGGGCCGTGTATTCCGGGACCTTCCGGTTGGGGATGGGGATATCGGCCAGCTGCAGCAGCTCCTGATCGAGCCATTCGCCGTAGGGATTCTGCGCGGCGTAGCGGTGCTTGATCGCCGCATCCTCGAGGACCGTCCCGGTCCGGGTGTCGACGAGGAGCATCTTGCCCGGCTGCAGGCGGGATTTGCGCACGATCTTCTCCGGCGCGACCGGCAGCGCGCCGACCTCGGAGGCGAGGATCAGATAGCCGTCGTTCGTGACCAGATACCGCGCCGGGCGCAGCCCGTTGCGGTCGAGCACGGCGCCGACCTGCTCGCCGTCGGAGAAGAGGATGGCGGCCGGGCCGTCCCAGGGCTCCATCATGGTGGCGTAGTAGTGGAACATGTCGCGCTTTTCCCGGGACATGTTTTTATCTTTTCCCCAGGGCTCGGGGATGCAGAGCATCACGGCCTTCGGCAGCTCGATGCCGCTGTACATGAGAAATTCCAGCGTGTTGTCGAGCATGGAGGAGTCGGAGCCGTCGGTCTCCACGACGGGGTAGGCGCGGGCGATCGTGTCGCCGAGGACGGAGGACGCCATCGTCTCCTCGCGGGCGAGCATCCGGTTGATGTTGCCGCGGATGGTGTTGATCTCGCCGTTGTGGAGGATGATGCGGTTCGGGTGCGCGCGCTTCCACGAGGGCGTGGTGTTGGTGGAGAAGCGGGAGTGGACGAGCGCGAGGGCGGAGGTATAGTCCGCGTCCTGCAGATCCGGATAGAACTGCCGCAGCTGCCAGACCAGAAACAGGCCCTTATAGACGATCGTCCGGCTGGACATGGACACGACGTAGGTGCCGGAGACGGAGTGCTCATACTCGCGCCGGGCCAGATACAGCCTGCGGTCAAAATCCAGCCCGCGCGCTGCCGTGTCCGGGCGGCGGATGAAGCACTGCGCGATGTAGGGCATGCTGCTCCGGGCCTTTTCGCTCAGAATCTCCGGACAGACCGGCACGTCCCGCCAGAACAGCAGCTCCAGCCCCTCGCGCGAGAGGATCATCTCCAGCAGCTTCCGGCTGCGCATGCGCTTGAGCGGATCCTGCGGGAAGAAGATCATGGCCGCGCCGTAATCGCCCGCGTCCGGGAGCGTCTGCCCCGCCTGCTGCGCCGCCTTCTGAAACAGCGCGTGCGGCAGCTGCGTCATAACGCCGACGCCGTCGCCGGTGGTGCCGTCGGCGTCCTTGCCGGTGCGGTGCGCGAGCTTTTCGACGATCTTCAGCGCGCCGTCGAGCGTTTCATGTGTTCTTTGTCCGCTGATATTGACAACAGCGCCGATGCCGCAGGCGTCATGCTGCGGCTGCTGCTCCAAAGGCCGGTACTGGTGCGGCTGTTTCATGGCTTTGGCCCCTTTCTTTATGATTATAATGCGTACATCCGGATGATGGTCTCTGCGATCTCGCGTTTTTTGACGCAGCGGTCCATGGCGGCTTTTTCGATCCAGCGGTGCGCGTCGGCCTCCGACATGCCGAGCTGGTTCATGAGCAGGCTCTTGGCCTTTTGGATGCGCTTCATGTCCTGCAGCTGCGACTGCAGCTGGTCGGTCTTCTCCTGCATGGCCCGCAGGCTCTTCTTTAGCAGCAGCAGGTTCCGCAGCGTCTGCCGGAAGACCTCCTGCGGCGCCGGCCAGCTCATCACGCAGATCCCTGCCGCCTGCACGAACCGCCAGACCGCCTCATACGTGCCCGGGCGGACCAACAATAAAAAGACCGCCTCACTGCCTTCGGCAAGCCGGACGCACTGCCGCAGCGCCGGCAGCCCCGGCGCGTCGCACTGCCAGACGACGAGCGCCGGATCGAGCTGCGCGAGCTTCCGCTCCGCCTCGTCCAGCCCGTCCGCCGTGACGAGCGCCAGCGCCGGCTGCTCTGCGGCGAACGCGCCGAGCGCCGCTGGTTCCGCCGCGGCGTCCTGCACGAAAAGCAGCGTGCTTTTTCGTGGTTCCTGCATCGTCCCGCCTCCTTTGTGTTTCTTCCAAACATACACTTGTCTGCATGGCGAAGAATTTTTGGTTCTATTTTAGCGAGCTGCTTCGTTGATGTCAACAAAAAGCCACTATCATTTTTATTGATTCTGCTGAACGCAGCAATAAGTAAAACGAATACCATTTTTTTGCGGCAGACGCTTGACATTTTCCGCCGCGGCGCGTATAATGCGCTCAAACAAACGGCTTGGGTCCCGCCGGATCCGGTTCACATGGAAACGTAAAAACGGCAAAGGCGTCGTACAGCATCGATTCTGTGCGTGCCTTTGCCGCTTTTTTAGAAAGTGAGGAGTTTCTTATGCAGACTGTATCGGATTTCTTTGGCTGCCATGTGTTCAGCGAAGCCGTGATGAAGCAGAAGCTTCCGAAGGCTGTTTTTAAAGATGTCTACGCCGCCATCCACGAGGGCAAGCGCCTCGATCTGGCCGCGGCCAACGTCGTCGCCAATTCCATGAAGGACTGGGCTATCGAGCTCGGCGCGACGCACTTCACCCATTGGTTCCAGCCCATGACCGGCATCACGGCCGAAAAGCACGACTCGTTCATCTCTCCCACCGCCGACGGCGGCGTGATCATGGAGTTTTCCGGCAAGGAGCTCATCCAGGGCGAGCCGGACGCGTCCAGCTTCCCCTCCGGCGGTCTGCGCGCCACGTTCGAGGCCAGAGGCTATACCGCGTGGGACCCGACGTCCTTCGCGTTCATCAAGGATCAGGTCCTGTATATCCCGACCGCGTTCTGTTCCTACGGCGGCGAGGCGCTCGACAAAAAGACGCCGCTGCTGCGCTCCATGCAGGCCATCAACAAGCAGGGCCTGCGTATCCTGAAGCTGTTCGGGCATGACGAGGTCAAGGCCGTCCGCACGACGGTCGGCCCGGAGCAGGAGTACTTCCTCATCGACGAGGCGCTTTACAGCAAGCGCAAGGACCTCATCTATACCGGCCGGACCCTGTTCGGCGCGAAGCCGCCCAAGGGGCAGGAGCTGGAGGATCATTACTTCGGCACCATCAAGCCGCGCGTCGCCGCGTTCATGCACGATCTGGACAAGGAGCTGTGGGAGCTCGGTGTGCTCGCCAAGACGGAGCACAACGAGGTCGCGCCCGCGCAGCATGAGCTCGCGCCCGTCTTCACCACCACCAACATCGCCGCTGACCACAACCAGCTCACCATGGAGCTCATGCAGAAGATCGCCCGCAAGCACGGCATGGTCTGCCTGCTGCACGAAAAGCCCTTCGCGGGCGTCAACGGTTCCGGCAAGCACAACAACTGGTCCATCTCGACCGACGCGGGCGTCAACCTGCTCGAGCCCGGTGAGACGCCGGGTGAGAACGCGCAGTTCCTGCTGTTCCTCTGCGCCGTGATCCAGGCAGTCGACGACTATCAGGATCTGCTGCGCATCTCCGTCGCCTCCGCCGGCAATGACCACCGGCTGGGCGCGAACGAAGCGCCGCCCGCCGTCGTGTCCATGTTCCTCGGCACGGAGCTGACGGAGATCCTGGACGCCATCGAGTCCGACACGGCCTATGACGCGAAGGAGAAGGAGCTTCTGAAGATCGGCGTCCACGTCCTGCCCAAATTCCCGAAGGACACGACCGACCGCAACCGTACCTCGCCCTTCGCCTTCACCGGCAACAAGTTTGAATTCCGGATGCTCGGCTCCGCCGCGTCCATCTCCGACGCGAACGTCGTGCTGAACACCGCCGTGGCCGAGTCTCTGCGGCAGTACGCGGACGTGCTTGAGCAGGCGGAGGATTTTGAGACCGCCCTGCACGACCTCATCCGCAATACCATCCAGGCGCACAAGCGCATCATCTTCAACGGCAACGGCTACGACGCGAGCTGGCTGGAGGAGGCCGAAAAGCGCGGCCTGCTCAACCTCAAGACCACGCCTGACTGCGTGCCGTATCTGCTGAAGGAAAAGAATGTCCGCCTGTTTACCACGCATAAGATCTACAGCGAGACCGAGCTGCACGCGCGCTATGAGATCATGCTGGAGAATTACAGCAAGGTCCTGCGTATCGAAGCGCTCACGATGCTGGAAATGGTGAATACCGATATCCTGCCCGCTGTTTCTGACTACACGGCAAAGCTCGTGCGGACGGCCGAAGACAAGAAAGCGCTGTTGGGCAGCGCTGCCGGAGGCTATGAGCAGAAAACCGCCGCGCGGTTGTCCTCGCTGACGGAGATCGCCAGCGAGGATGCCGCGAAACTCGACGACGCGCTCCTGCAGGCCGGCGACCTGCCGACCGCGCAGGAGGCCGCAAGCTTCTATCAGGCCGAGGTCTTCAAGGATATGACCGAGCTGCGGCTGGCCGTCGACGAGATGGAGACGCTCACCTCCCGCGCCTGCTGGCCATATCCGTCCTACGGCGATCTGCTGTTCAGCGTCCGCTGAATGTCCCTTTTGTGCGATCCGCGCACGTTCAAAATGCTCGTTTCGTGATTCCTCTTTTCATTTGTGTTGGCAGCGGCCCGCGGGGAGACCCGCGGGCCGCTGTCGCATTTGGCAAAAAAGCTGCGGCTTTTTTGCCAAGGGGTTTGCGCCGCCTGCGGGCGCAAACTCTACGAGGTTTTTCGGCGGATGGGCTTGACAGGGGAGGAGAGTGGTGGTAAAATGCTGACTAATGAACGTTAGTTAGTCGTAGAGGAGCCGTGATGCAGGGATGAAGCAGGAGGATACCCGGCAGAAAATTCTCGCCAAGGCACTGGAGCTGTTCTCTGTCCGTGGCTACGACGCGGTCAGCGTCGGCCAGATCGCGGCGGCCGTGGGTATCAAGGCCCCTTCGCTCTACAACCATTTTCCCAGCAAGCGCGCCATCTTTGACGCGATCGTGGAGGCGACGGCCGCGCAGTATGAGGCGGACACCGACAGGATCGACATCCACGTGCAGAACGCGCGGCAGGATATCCCCGTCTTCACCCGCATCACGGAGGACGGGCTGCTGGAAAAGGTCCGGCAGATCTTTTTCTACTCGCTCCACAACGAGACCATCAGCCGCTTCCGCCGGATGATGACGCTCGAGCAGTTCCGCTCGCCGGAGCTTGCGGCGCTCTATTCCCGGCGCTATGTGGAGCGCGTGACGGAGTATCACGCGGGGATCTTCCGCAGCCTCATTGCGGCCGGGGAGCTCCGGGACGAGGATGCCGGGGCGATGGCCCTTTGCTATGTGGCCCCGGTCATCACCCTCATCGGCATCTGTGACCGCCAGCCCGAGCGCGAAGCTGCGTGCCTGCAGAAGCTCGAGGCGCACGTCCGCCTGTTCTGCCGGACCTTTCAGGCAGACAGGAACGAAAGGAGCGAGGACGATGAGCCGTGAGGAGCAGTGGCTTCTCTGCCCGGCCTGCGGCGCGAAGACGCGCCTGCGGCTGCTGCAGCGGACGGTATTGCGGGAGTTTCCGCTCTACTGCCCCAAATGCAGGCGCGAGAGCGTGATCAGCGCAAGAAATTTTCAGATCGAAACCGTTTATCAGCCAGACGCAAAGACGCAGTGCTGACCACCGAAGGTCGTGGTCAGCACTGCGTTTTTTTGACGCCTGAAAAAGGAGGAAACAGGGAAACATGAAACGGACTTTGACACAGAAGCTGGGGCTGCTCGGCGTGCTCAGCTTCCTTTCCTACGCGGCGGCGGTCGTGCTTGCGCCGCTGGCGTACCCGGGGTATGACTGGATGGCGCAGGCGGTCAGCGACCTGAGCGGCGGCCTTTGCGTGTGGGGCGGCATCAACCTTCTGGAAGGCTACGGCCAGGACAACCCCGCGGCCAATGCTCATGTTACATAGAGAAGCAAGCTGCAAAATAATATGAACAGTCGCCCCGCAACTCCGTAAGGCAAAATCAAACAAGAGTTTGACCTAAGTAATGGTTCAAACTCTTGCCTGCGTTTAAATATTAATAACCAAGGCTATGGACTCTTTGAGGGTATTACTTCGTTCAAATAATATGGCTGACCTTCTGTATGATCAATTCCGCGCATATTAATCGTGTAGAATCTCTCATTGTTTTTTTGATCCTCAAAAACAATGCCATACGTAGGAAGTAGACCAACGAACTGCATCTTAACCAAAAAGGGTTTGTCTTGAGTTAACTCGTCAATTGAGTATAGTTCATCAGAAATAGAGTAAATCAGCCCTAATTCTGTATCATCAACCTGAACGGTTACAAACCTAAAAGAACGGATAACTGCATTAGGAGAAATTACCAAAAAAATTCCATTTTCATCATTTATGTACTGACAATAAGAACCGGCTTTCGCAACCTGATCTTCCACAGCTTCAATACTGACAGACAGAATATCATCTGTCGATGATTCCGTCCCGGTGCTTGTTGGCTCTGAATGTTTCTCAGTATTAGATGAAGAAGGCACTGACGCCATGTTGCTATCAGGTGGTAACCCTACGGAACCCACACAACCTGTCAAAGAAACCAACATTACGATTATCAGCAGAAAAAACGCATACACACATTTGTTCAATTAATTTTACCTCCTTGTGCTACTCAGTAAGAATGTTTCTCTTAACGAAAAAGCGCACAAGCCGACTAATCACCAGTCCGGCCTATGCGCCAACAGAAACGATTTTGATACGACCTCTCCATAATCGGGAGCCGCACCAATACCACCAACGCGCGAAGCCGAACCGGGCATCATTGGGACGATACATGGCGTTACCTCCAATCATAGTCTATCAGATAGGTATTCTATCCGCATAATATGTCTACCATATAATGACCATCTTTTTCAATATGGCGGCAGCAATCTATTTGTAAATTTTCCATGAACGGGCGGCTGTGAGAGGCACTTTGAAAATGGTAAAGGGGAACGGTGCGAATTGCCCTTATGAGCATTGTCTCCCATAAGTTCATTCATGACGAAAGATAGCAAAACAGGCTGCACCCGTCAACGGTCGAGATAAACGCTTACGCGCCATTGACAGCCGCAGGCCATATCCGGCCTGCGGGAGCTGAAGATCCTCAAGCGCTTCCGCGTGACGCCGGTCAGCCCGGTGTTCGTGCTGGGCGTCGAGCTGGCCATGTACGTCGTCTACTGCCTCGTGTCGCTGGCAACGCTGGCCGCGGCGGCGCTGTCGTGTGGCGTCCGGCTGCGCGGCTCGCTTCCCGGGTTCCTCGGCAGCTGGGCGCTGACCATGCTCTCGACGCTTTCCGTCGGCCTGCTGGTCGGCGGTGTGGCGAAGGATACCAGACAGGCCAGCGTCATCGCCTCCATCCTCTATTTCCCCATGCTCCTCTTTTCCGGCACGACCCTCCCCCTCGAGGTCATGCCGAAGGCTATGCAGACGGTCGTCGGCGTCTTTCCGCTGACGCAGGGCATCACGATGATGAAAAACGCGTTCCTCGGCATCGGTCCGGGCAGCATCCTGCCCCCGATCTGCGGCATGCTCGCCCTGACCGCCCTCTGCACCCTCCTCTCCCTCCGCTTCTTCCGCTGGGAATAACGAAAACACCCCCGCCGGCCCCACCGGCGGGGGTTCCCTGTGTTTATCCAAGGAAATTTCAGAAAGATTTTTCCAAGAAGCTGCTGCGCGGCGAGGGCACGGCAGAGGACGCCGCCCGCCGCATCCAGTCCCGCGCCAGCCTGTACATGACCGAGCAATACGGCTGACAAGAAAAAACGCCCCGCCGGGACCGGCGGGGCGTTTGGTTTACTGTCTGGACTTCATCAGGGTGCGCATTCTCGCGGCGTGGTCGAGCTGGCGTTTGCGCATGCGGAGGGACTTGGGGGTGACCTCCAGCAGCTCGTCGTCGGCGAGGTATTCCATGCACTGCTCGAGCGAGAGGACGACCGGCGGGACGAGGCGGATGGCCGCGTCGGAACCGGCGGCACGCATGTTGGTCAGCTGCTTTTTCTTGCAGACGTTGACGGCCATGTCCTCATTGCGGTTGCACTGGCCGACGATCATACCGGCGTAGACCTCGACGCCCGGCCCGATGAACATCGAGCCGCGGTCCTGCACGCCGCCGATGCCGTAGGCGGTGGTCTCGCCGGTCTCGAATGCGACGAGCGAGCCGGTCAGACGGCGGGAGATCTCACCCTTGACGGGTGCATAGCTGTCGAGCGTGGAGGCCATGATGCCTTCGCCGCGGGTGTCGGTGAGGAATTCGTTGCGGTAGCCGAACAGGCCTCTGGTCGGGACCAGGAATTCCAGCCGCATGCGGCTGCCGATCGGGGTCATGGAGACCAGATCGCCCTTGCGCTGGGAGATCTTGTCGATGACGGAGCCGACGGAGGCCTCCGGCACGTCGGCGATCATGCGCTCGATCGGCTCGCAGAGCTTGCCGTCGATGGTCTTGTTGAGCACGTGCGGCGTGGAGACCTGGAACTCATAACCCTCGCGGCGCATGGTCTCGATGAGGATGGACAGGTGCATCTCGCCGCGGCCCGCGACGTTGAAGGCGTCGGTGCCCATCTCGGTCACGTGCAGCGACACGTCCTTCAGAAGCTCCCGCTGCAGACGGTCGCGCAGGTTGCGGGAGGTGACGTATTTGCCCTCGCGGCCGGCGAACGGGGAATCGTTGACGGAGAAGGTCATCTCGATCGTCGGGTCGGAGATCTTGACGAACGGCAGCGGCTCGATGGTCTCGAGATCGCAGAGCGTGCGGCCGATGGTGATGTCGGAAATGCCGGAGAAGGCGACGATCTCGCCCGCGGAGGCCTGCTGGATGGGGCTGCGGCCGAGGCCGGTGAACTCATACAGCGCGACGACCTTTTCCTTCTTTTTGATGGACGGATCGTGGTAGTCGCAGACGATGACCTCCTGGTTCTGGTGGACCGTACCGCGCTCGATGCGGCCGATGCCCATCCGGCCGACGAACTCGTTGTAGTCGATGGAGGAGACGAGCACCTGCAGCGGGCCGTTTTCGTCGCCCGTGGGAGGATCGATATAGTTGACGATCGTCTCAAACAGCGGGACAAGGTCGGTGCCCTTCTCGTCGGGGCCGTAGGAGGACGTGCCCTCGCGGGCCGAACAGAAGATGGTGGGGGAGTCGAACTGCTCCTCCGTGGCGTTGAGGTCGAGCAGCAGCTCGAGCACCTCGTCCATGACCTCGTGCACGCGGGCGTCGGGCCGGTCGATCTTGTTGACGACAACGATGACCTTGTGGCCGAGCTCGAGCGCCTTCTGCAGCACGAACCGCGTCTGGGGCATGGGGCCCTCAGCCGCGTCGACGAGCAGCAGAACGCCGTCGACCATCTTCAGAATGCGCTCGACCTCGCCGGAGAAATCGGCGTGGCCCGGGGTGTCGACGATGTTGATCTTATAATCTTTATAGTGGACGGCCGTGTTCTTGGCCAGGATCGTGATGCCGCGCTCGCGCTCGAGATCGCCCGAGTCCATCACGCGGTCCACGACGGCCTGATTCTCCCGGTAAACGCCGCCCTGCTTCAGCATCTGGTCGACCAGCGTGGTCTTGCCGTGGTCGACGTGCGCGATGATTGCAATGTTACGAATTTTGTCCTGCGTCATAATGGCGCCCCTTCCTTCTGAACCGAAAAATCTCACATAAAAAATCTCACAAAAAAGAATTTTAACACAGTCATCCGGGAAATACAAGATTTTTCTGGAACAAAATCGTGAAAAATCACAATTTTTACGGGAAGCTTTTTGTGAAAGCGCACAATCTGCCGCCGCGGGGCATACAATGGGGCGAAGGAGGGAGATCCCATGCAGCCACTTACGGAAAAACAGACGCAGCGGGTCTGGAGCCGCGTGATGAGCGCGCAGACCGCGCCCGCCGCGGCTATGGAGAATCCGGCCCCCGCCGCACAGGCGCAGAGCGAAACGCTGACGCCGGAAAAACTGCTTTCTCTGATCGACGGCGAACGCGCCGACAGCGCTCTGTATGCCCATCTGGCCGCCCGGATGAAGGGGCGGGCACAGGCGATGCTGCGCGCCATCGCGCAGCAGGAGGCCTGCCACGCGAAAAAGCTCGCAGCCGTCTATTTTCTGAACACCGGAAAAAAAGCCTGCCCCGGCAGGCCGGAGCGCCCCTGCGTCACCTGCATCAACGAAACGCTCCGCCAGCAGTACACCGCGGAGCACGCCGCGCACGAGGCCTACGCCGCGCTCGCCGAGAATGCCGGGACGCACCGGTGCATGCTGCTGCGCATGGCGCAGGAGGAATGCGAGCACGCGCAGCTGATCCTCTGCATCCTGCAGAACTGCCTGTAAAAAATTTTTTTCTCCTGTCTGCAACATTTCCTCTGCCCGGATTGTTTACAGGGCAGAACGGCAAGTGAGCCGGTCAAAAAAACACCGGCGGCGCGAATCCTACGCTGCCCACAAAAGCACAGGCAACACCGCACAATTGCGTCTGCGCACTTCGGCGGATCTTTTCCGCCAATCCTGCGGTTTTCAAATCTTGACTTGGCGAAAAATCTCTCGCCGAATCTGCTTGCCGAATTGTACGGTGCTGCCAACCACAGGAGGAAACTTATCATGAAAAAGTATCTTGCACTCGTATTGTCCGCATGCGTGCTGCTGGCATTCGCGGCCTGCGCCAGGCAGCCGCAGCCGGCGATCAGCACCGACACGCAGCAGATCCCGAACCCCTGGACCGACTACGCATCGCTGGACGAAGCGGAAGCCGCCGCGGGCTTTGACCTCGCCATCCCAGACGCCGTGGACGGTTGCAGCGAAAAGCAGGTCCGCGCGCTGGACGCGGACGGGGACAAAATGATCGAGGTGATCTACGCGTCCGGCGAGGATGAGATCGCCCGCATCCGCAAGGCCCCCGGCGCCGAGGACATCAGCGGCGACTGCAACGCCTACGCCGAGCAGACGGAGCTGACGAGCGGGGACGCGGCCGTCACCATGAAGGGCGCGGACGGCCTTGTGCAGCTTGCAATCTGGCAGGCGGACGGCTATACTTATGCTGTATCCGTGGAAAACGGCCTGACTGCCGACGCGATGGCGGAGCTGGTCGCACAGGTCCGGTAAAAGAAAAATCAGAACGGGCCGCGCCGGAGCTTCCGGCGCGGCCATGGGAGTACATACGATGGAATTGTGTCTCAGGCCGGACGGATGGCTGTCCGCGCTGGTGCGGCTGTTTGCCGCAGAAGATCCGGCTCCGCAGAGCCGCGCGCAGGCGCGGCCGGAGGTCAACGCCCGCGCGGAAAAGCTGCTGGACGCCTACGGCGATCTGCTGCTGCGCTACGCGTATTCGTACCTGCACAACATGGCCGACGCCGAGGAGGTCCTGCAGGATACGCTGGTGCAGTTTCTGAAGACCGCGCCGGTGTTTTTGAACAAAGCCCACGAAAAAGCGTGGCTGCTGCGCGTGGCGGCGAACCTCAGCAAGAACCGCCTGTCCTACAACAAGCTCCGGCAGACGGACGAGCTGAGCGAAGAGCTGACTGCCGAGGGGCGGGAGGATCTGTCCTTCGTCTGGGACGCGGTCCGGCAGCTGCCGGTGCAGTACCGCGAGGCGGTGCACCTGTTTTATTACGAGGGTCTGAGCACCCGGCAGATCGCCTCTGTGCTGAACCGGAGCGAAGCGACGATCCGCTCCGACCTGCACCGGGGACGGGAGCAGCTGAAGCGGATCCTGAAGGAGGCGTACGACTTTGAAGTATGACGAGCTCATGGACAAGATCGAAGTGACCGATGCGATGCGCGCACGCATCCTGCGGAATGTATCGGCTGCCGCGCCGAAAAAGACGCCTGTCCGGCGCTATGCGCTGCTCGCGGCCTGTCTGGCCGTGGTGCTGCTCGGCGCGGTCTGCGTGCCGAAGCTGATGGATCCCGCGCCGCAGGGCGAGCAGGTGGCCATCGCCAACGGCATGGTCGAGGTGGCGGATGCCGCGGCGCTCGCGGACGCGGTCGGCTTCCCGGCGGCGGAGGCGGCGGAGCTGCCGTTCGACGTGGAGGAGACGACCTATACAAGCTATTGGGGCGAGCTGGCCGAGATCTGCTACGCGGGCGGCGGCCAGATCGTCGACCTGCGTACCTCCGCGGGCACGGAGGATAATTCCGGCGACTATACCGACTATCCGGCCGTTACGGAGCTGACCGTCGGGACCGTGACCGCCGAGCTGCGCGGCGAGGCGGCGGAGCGCTATACGCTCGCCGTCTGGACGGACGGGCAGTACGCGTATTCCCTGCGGCTGTCGGACGGGCAGAGCACAGAGGTCTGGCAGCGGCTGCTTGCCGGTGTGCGCACGGAGGGGTAAAGGATGGAGCGGAAGAACAACTATGAGATCCAGGCCGCGCAGGCCCGCGCGCTGTTCTGCGCGCGCGATCTGGACGCGGTCGCGCGCGAGCATGGGCTGCGGCAGGAAGGGCAGTGGCTGCATCTGCGGCTGCTGGGAGAACCCTACCGTGTCAGCCGCCGGAACGGGCGCATCGAGCGCGGAGAAGACGGCCGCTGGCTCCCGGCGGACGGCTTTGACGAGACGCTCACCATCTTCGACCTGCTCTGCGACGCGAAGCCCGGGCGGCACGCCGCGGGGACGTGGAGGACCACGCTGGATTTCGGCGGCCAGGTGCACCGCGGGCTGCTGGAAAACGAAAAGCCGGATGCGCTGGAGCTGCTGTACGATAAGGATCCCGCGCGCCTGCGCGCGGCCTGCGAAACGCTCGGCGGCGAAGCCCTCCCGGGCGCGGACGTGAGCTACGCGCTGCCGTTTTTTGAGGACCTCCGTATCGCCGTCCAGTTCTGGCACGGCGACGAAGAATTCTCTCCTCGCCTGCGCTTCCTCTGGGACGCCGCCGCCGACCAATACCTGCGCTACGAGACCATGTACTACGCCCTGGGCCTTCTCCGCACCAGACTGCAGGCCCTGGGATGACCAATAAACAAAAGAGCCGCCCGAGGGGCTCTTTCATTTTGGCTCCCCTTGGGCGCAAGGGGAGCTGTCAGCCGCAGGTATAGAATGGACGCACCCTGTAGGGGCGGGGCTCTGCTCCGCCCGTGTTTCTGATGAAACCGGCACCAGCGGGCGGAGCAGAGCCCCGCCCCTACAAGGTGCACCCAAAGCTGCCCCTGCGATAGGATGCTGACTGATACGGTCGATGCAGCTTCATGCTGCATGCAATACCCCCTTGTTATTTGCCGCAGCTTCGTGTAAAATAGATATAATATTGCGATTTCTGAACGGAAATCAGGAGGATCATCATGCAGTGGATTGAAGTGACCATCAAGACCGCGCCGGGGGCGATCGACCTTGTGTGCGACCGGCTGACCGTGCTCGGCTTTGACAGCTTTATCGTGGACGATCAGGATCAGTTCCACGAATTTCTCGAGGAAAACCGCCAGTACTGGGACTATGTGGACGAAGGGCTCGAGCAGCAGATGCAGGGGCTCTCGCAGATCCGGCTGTATCTGGAGGAGGGCCCGGCCGTGCCGGAGACCATCAGCCATCTGAAGGACCAGCTTGCCGCGCTGCGCGCGCAGTACCCCGCGACCGACTTCGGCTCTCTGGACGTGCAGCTGGCCAATGTCAAGGACGAGGACTGGGAAAACAACTGGAAGCAGTATTACCAGCCGCTGCCCATCGGCGAAAAGCTGCTGGTCGTGCCCGAGTGGCTGCACCCGGAAAACCCGGAGCACCGCGTCGAGGTCCTGCTCGACCCCGGCATGATCTTCGGCACCGGCGCGCACGCGTCCACGCAGATGTGCATGCGTGAGCTCGAACGCGCCATCCAGGGCGGCGAGCGTGTGCTTGACCTCGGCAGCGGCAGCGGCATTTTGTCCATCACGGCGATTCTGCTCGGCGCGGCCCACGCCACGGGCGTCGATATCGATCCCAAGGCGGAGGATATCGCCCGCGAAAACGCCGCCATCAACCAGATCTTTGCCGACCGCTTCACGGCCGTCACCGGCGACGTCATCGGCGACAAGGCCATGATGGAGTCTCTCAAGGGCCATTACGACGTGGTGCTGGCCAACATCGTGGCCGACGTCATCATCCCCCTCAGCCGCGTCGTGCCGGAATTTCTGCAGGAGGACAGCATCTTCATCTGCTCCGGCATCCTCAATACGCGCCTGCCCGAGGTGCTGGACGCGCTGGAGAAGAACGGCCTGCAGATCCTTTCCACCGAACAGCAGGAGGATTGGTGCCGCGTCACCGCCGCCCTGCTCGAGACCTGACGGGAGGGGTCATCTGTGCGTATTTTTTCCTACCGCAACAAACGGGCGCTGCGCCGCGCGCTTCTGATCGCGCTGCTGGCCGTGGTGCTGATCGGGCTGCTCATCCTCGCGCGCATCAGCTACCTGGGCCGCTACGCGGTCTACTCGCCGGACGGCGTCTACTTCGATAAGACGCAGAAGCTGCAGCGGGAGGACGTCCCCGCCGCCGCGCCGGCGGCGGACCCGGAGGAATATCCGTTCGAGACCATCCTCTCCGCCTCCTCCGGCGAGGAGGAGACCGGGCCGGATACCGTCCAGCTGCAGGGCTACTATATCTCCACGACCATGCTGGCCAACGGCGTTGACGAGGTCCGCCAGGCGCTGCAGGACGCCGACGGCTATAACGCCGTGCTCATCGACGTCAAAAGCCCCCTCGGCAACTTCTACTACTCCACCGACATCGCCGACGCGCAGACCGCCGACGCGGATATCTCCGCCTGCGACGCGCTCATCCGGGAGCTGACTGAGACGCCCGACCTGATCGTCGTCGCCCGCGTCCCCACGTTCTCCGACCCGAACTTCGTCGCCAAGCACTATTCCTCGGCCCTCACCACGACCTCCGGCGACCTGTGGATGGACGAGCGCCGCTGCTACTGGCTGCGGCCGGACTCCATCGACGCGCAGAGCTATCTGGCCGCCATCGCGCTCGAGCTCGATTCGCTGGGCTTTGACGAGGTGCTGTTCGATAATTTCTACGTGCCGAGCGACAGCTCCATCGCCTGGGATACCGAGGCCATCACGCCGGTCGCCGCGCTGGAGGACTGCGCCGAAAACCTGACCGCCAACCTGACCGGCAGCAGCATCCGCCTCGCGCTCGGCACGAGCGTGCCGTCCGTCGCGCAGTACGCCAGCCGCGTCTTCGTCACGACGGAACAGGCCAACGACGTGCTCTCCGTGACCGACGCCATGACCGAGGTCCTGCCTGACCCCGCCACCCAGCTTGTCTTCGTCACGACCTCTCACGACACCCGCTTCGACGCCTCCGGCGTCATCCGCCCCCTCCTCGGCGACAGCAGCGGAGAATGACGGCGGTCCGCCTGCCCCGGCAGCTCCGCCTGGGTACAAAACGTGAAAAAACGCAGCGTCGGCTTGCGGGCAACGCTGCGGTATGATACACTGAAAGCGGCCCTTGGTGGGGCCGCTTTTTAAGGGATTGGTTAGAGATATCTAATTTAGGTTCGGGAGGATACGCGATGTTTTGGGATCGGGTGGCTTGGGTGTATGATGTGTTTGCGAACGGGATCAACCGGCGGGCGAACCGGGCGATGTGCGCGGCGGTGGCAGCGCAGATCAGGCCGGAGGACGAGGTGCTGGAATGTGCCTGCGGCACGGGTCTGCTGACCGGCGTGATCGCAGCGCGGTGCAGGGCGCTGACGGCGACGGATTTTTCTGAGAAGATGCTCGCGCAGGCAGAACGAAAGTATGCAAACTGCCGCAACGTGCGGTTCGCGCAGGCGGATATCACGAAGCTCGACTACCCGGACGGGCGCTTTGACGCGGTCGTGGCCGCGAACGTCATCCACCTGCTGGACGAGCCGCTGCAGGCGCTGCGGGAGCTGGACCGGGTCTGCCGCCCGGGCGGACGGCTCATCATCCCCACGTACATGAACCGGACGGACAAGGGAACGACCAACCGCGTCTCGGGCGCCATCGGCAGGGCCGGAGCGGATTTCAAGCGGGAATTCACGCTCGAGAGCTATCAGGCGTTCTTCGCGGCGGCGGGATACACGGACGCGCGCTATACGCTCTGCGAAGGGCGCATTCCCTGCGCGGTGGCGGTCCTGCAAAAGCGGAAGGAGGCGACGGCATGAAGGTCACGACACTGGATGAGGCCTCGATCCGGGACATCGGGCAGGCCTTCGGCTGCTATGACTACGGAGAAGAGCACGGGCTGATCGACGCCTTCCCGAGCCGGGACGCCGCGGCGGCCTTCATCTGCGGCTATGTGCGCATGGCGCTGCAGGGCGGGATGCTGCACACGACGAGCCCGCGCGGCGAGGGCGACCGGCTGGGCATTCCGGTGATCCTGGAGACCGACGCCCGGTCCAAATGCGACAAATACCTGCATCTTGGCATGAAGCTTGCCGGTACGCGCCGGTTCGGTACGCACGGTCTGCTCTACGACCTCATCCGATACCCGGCAGCAACATAAAATCATATTCCCGCCTGCACCGGCATCTCAGGACCCGGGCGGACGGGATTTTTTTGCGTCTTTCCGGCCATCGGCGGCAGCTGCATGCTGCGGCATGTATAGAAAGCGGCGGGCGGTGCCATAAAAGGCTTGGAGGGATCGCTATGAAACTTGCTTTTTTTGATGCAAAACCCTATGACCGCCCCGGCTTTGACGCCCACGCCGCCGGGACCGGGCTGGAGATCCGGTACTTTGAGACGAAGCTGGGCGAGGACACCGTGCAGCTCGCGCGCGGCTTTGACGGCGTGTGCGTGTTCGTCAACGACACGGTGAACGCGAAGGTCGCGGACGAGCTGTACCGGCTCGGTGTCCGGGTCATCGCGCTGCGGTGCGCGGGCTTCAACAATGTGGATACGCGCGCATGCCGCGGCAGGCTCCGCATCTTCCGCGTCCCGGCCTACTCGCCCTACGCGGTGGCGGAGCACGCGATGGCGCTGCTGCTGACCGTGAACCGGCACACGCACAAGGCCTATATCCGCACGCGCGACTTCAATTTCAGCCTGTCCGGCCTCACGGGCTTCGACCTGCACGGCAAGACCGCCGGGGTGGTCGGCACGGGCAAGATCGGCCGCGTGTTCGCGGAGATCTGCCGGGGCTTCGGGATGCGGGTGCTTGCGTATGACAAGTTCCCGGACCCGGGCAGCAGCCTTTGCTATGCGGCGCTGCCGGAGCTTTTTCATCAGGCGGACGTCATCTCGCTGCACTGCCCGCTCACGGATGAGACGCAGCACATGATCGACGCGGCGGCCATCGCCGGCATGAAGCCCGGCGTCGTGATCGTCAACACGTCCCGCGGCGCGCTGGTGGACACGGAAGCTCTCATCGAGGGACTCCGCAGCCGGAAGATCGGCGCAGCGTGTCTGGATGTGTACGAGGAGGAGGCCGAGCTGTTTTACGAGGACCGTTCGGAGGCCATCATCGAGGACGACACGCTCGTGCGGCTGATCGCCATGCCGAATGTCATCGTCAGCTCGCATCAGGCGTTTCTGACGAAGGAAGCGCTCAACAACATCGCCGCCGTGACCGTCGACAATCTTCTGAAATTTGGGCGCGGTGAGCCGTCCCCGGACACCGAGGTCTGCGCCCCAAAAGAACAGGATCAGCGGCGCTCCTGAGCGCCGCTGGTCGGTTTTCCGGGTCGTTTTCCCGCCGGAAAATATCAGGCTTTTTCAAATTCCTTTGCCACGTCCTCAAGCAGCCTGCGGATGGGCAGATGCTGGGGACAGACCTTTTCGCATTTGCCGCATTTGAGGCAGTCGGACGCTCTGCGGCCGGGCGCGGTATGGACGACGCTGTAGTAATGCAGCCGAAGACGAAGTTCTTTTTGACCCTGTCCATGTCAGATACTCCTTTCGTTTTTTGAAAGACGGGCGGCAGCCGCCCTTGTCCGTGGCTTTCATTATACACGCTCGCAGCCGAGGAAGCAATTTTCCTTTTGGAACCAACATAAAACACGGGCGGACCGTTGAGCCGGTCCGCCCGCGGGCGCGATCCTGATTCAGGTGCAGAGCCTGCCGAGCAGCAGGGCGAGCCCTGCGACGGCGGGCGCGAGGATAAGATAGACGACAGTGCCGAGCGCGCGGCAGGTCAACACGGTCTTCCACGGCTTTACATAGGGGATGCCCTCCATGCCGCGGATGCGCCAGACCGGGCTGCGGCCGACCCAGAGCCGGTCGATCACGATCCCGTCAAACCAGTTCATGACCACGAGAAAGAGTGCGGCCTGCCACAGGGCCGTCTTAAAGTCCGCAGCGCGGTTCCAGAACGTGAGGATCGCGGCCAGCGCGGCGAGCATGACGAGGCAGAACGGGATCATGAAGCGTTTGCTCTGCCGCGCGACGGTCTCTTTTTCCGCCAGTCCCCGCCGGAAGGCCTCCTCCTGATATTCCTTCGGATAAAAATACAGGCAGCGCAGCCCGTCGTTCCCCGCCGCAGCCTTAACCAGCAGGAAATACAGCAGGCAATAGAGCACAAGCTGCAGAACGATCATCATGCTTCATTCCCCCTTTTAGCGGGTGCATAGGCGCGGGCATCAGGCTCAGTCCGGCTGGCCGGCAAGGAACGCCCGGATCGTGCGGATATAGTCCTCCGTCTTCAGCCATCAGTTTTCCTCCATCGCAGGCGCAGGCCCTGTTATCGGCGCGATCCAGGCCGCCGCGTTCGGCTGGCTGCCGGTGCCGCTGTGGGTGCTGCTCGGCGGCGTCTTCTTCGGCGCTGTGATGGACTTCGGCGCGCTGTATGCCTCCGTCAAAAACGACGGAAAGTCCATGGGCATGCTCATTGAGAAGTACATCGGCAAGCTCGGCCGCAAGCTGTTTCTGCTGTTCTGCTGGCTGTTCTGTCTGATCGTCATCGCGGCGTTCGCCGACATGGTCGCAGGCACCTTCAACGCCTACACCGTGGTCGACGGCGTGACCCAGCTTGCCGATGCCGCGCAGACCAACGGTGCTGCCGGTATGGTGTCCATCATGTTCATGGTGTTCGCCGTCGTCTTCGGTCTTGTGCAGAAGAAGCTGAACCTCTCCGGCTGGAAGGAAGCCGTGCTCGGCATTCTCTGCATCGCCGCCTCCTTTGCCGTCGGCATGAACTGCCCGCTCATCTTCGACAAGGAGACCTGGAGCTACATCACGTTTGTCTACATCTTCTTCGCCGCCGTCCTCCCGATGTGGCTTTTGAAGCAGCCGCGCGACTACATGACCACCTTCATGTTCATCTGCATGATCGCGGGCGCGGTCATCGGTCTTTTCGTCGCACACCCGACGATGAACCTCCCCGTCTTCACGGGCTTCACGAATGCAAACCTCGGCACGATGTTCCCCATTTTGTTCGTCACCGTCGCCTGCGGCGCGGTGTCCGGCTTCCACAGCCTCGTCTCCTCCGGCACATCTTCCAAGACGGTCGAAAACGAGAAGGACCTGCTCAAGGTCGGCTACGGCGCGATGATCCTCGAGAGCTTACTTGCTGTGCTCGCGCTCTGCGTGGCCGGTGCGGCTGCCGCAGCGGACGGCACGCCCGCCGCCGGTACCCCGTTCCAGATCTTCAGCCGCGGCGTCGCAGGCTTCTTCGAGATGTTCGGCGTGCCGTCCTATGCCGCCACGGTCTTTATGACGATGTGCGTCTCCGCCCTCGCCCTCACGAGCCTTGACGCCGTCGCGCGTATCGCGCGCATGAGCTTCCAGGAGCTTTTCAGCGTGGACGATATGGCGCACGCCGAGCCCTGGCGCAAGCTCCTGTGCAACACGTATTTCTCCACGGTGCTGACGCTCGTGCTCGACTTCGTGCTCACGAAGATCGGCTACTCCAACATCTGGCCGCTGTTCGGCTCGGCGAACCAGCTGCTTTCCGCGCTCGTGCTCATCACGCTGTGCGTCTTCCTCAAGGTCACGGGCCGCAGCAATAAGATGCTCTTCCCGCCACTCATCATCATGCTCTGCGTCACGTTCACAGCGCTCGTGCAGCGCCTGCTGGCTATGGTGCACGCCATCCAGAACGCTGCTGCCGTTACCATCCCCGCAGGCGAGACGACCTGGGGCGCGGTGTTCATCGCAAACGGCCTGCAGCTCATCATCGCGGTGCTGCTCATCGTGCTCGGCGCGACCATCGTCGTAAACTCGATGAGAAGCTACGTCGCCAGCAAACACAACAGCGAAGCCAAGGCCTGAGGCAGCAGGATCCGCCTCAAAAAAAGCTTCCCGTCCAGCCAAGAGCCCCGCCTTGCGGCGAGGGCTCTTCCTCTGCCCGGAAGATGTCCCGGCGAAGCAGCCGTGAAGGATCGCGCGGAGCGCGATGGGAAGGTTGGCTGCGCCAAGTGAAGGGGGCCAAGCCGTGAAGGTTTGCGCATTGCGCAAAGTGAAGGATCGCGCAGGGCGCGATGTGAAGGAGCAGCGGAGCTGCTGTGAAGGATCGTGCTTTGCACGATGTGACGGGAATCGTGCCACACACTTCCGCAGATACTTCTCTGCGAAGCCCCTTCACGGCGCGCAGCGCCGCTTCACGTGCCGTCAGGCACGCTTCACTCGAAAAAAGAGCTTTTGTCCCTCAGGACAAAAGCTCTTTTTTCGTGTATCATGTGAACACTTCGGATCAATTTCCAAGTTGGTGGCACAAAACTGTGACTCAGCGAAGCGGTCACAGTTTTGAAGCAAGGAGCAGCGGAGCAAGTGAGAGATGACTTTTCATGCGAAGCATAAAAAGTCGTCGCGAACTTGCGCAGTTCGCGACGAGCTGGTGCGCCTGACAGGACTTGAACCTGCATGCTTACGCACCGGAACCTAAAGGTGATGTCACCTCGGCGAAAGGTTTGAAACTGCCGGAGTTTTCAGGCGCATCCTGATAAAATACTGTATTTTCAATGGTTATGCGGTTTTTAACGAGAACGCCCAGCTTCTCTGAACTTTCCGAAAACCGTTGAAAACACTAGGCAAACCGGCTTTTCTGGGTTTGCAGGAGATAGTAGTCAAACAGTAGTCACACCTCTGCCGTTGACGGCGCGGACAATTCCGGGTATAATGAAAACAAAGAATGGAGGCGATCATATGTGTACCAGGAATCAGGCAGAAGAAATTTTGCACAGCGTTTATGATGCGTGCCGCCCGATTTTCGGACGCATCCATGACGCCTATCTGTATGGCTCCTATGCGCGCGGCGATTTCACGCCAGAGTCGGATGTTGATATCCTGCTAACTGTGGATCTGGGGCAGGCTGAGATCGCCAAGCATCGCAATGATGTTGCGAAGGTGACCAGCCGATTGAGTCTGGAGCATGACATCACCGTTTCCGTAACTGTCAAGCCGCTGGAGCAGTTCAGACGCTATCAGACAGCGCTGCCGTATTACCGGAACGTCGTTCGGGAGGGCATCCGCTATGCAGGAGCATGAACGAAAAGCCTTATCGCAGGCACGGCTGGAACACGCGATAGAATGCCTTTCCGCGGCAAGAAATCTTCTTGAAACGGAGAATTACAAAAGCGCAGCGAACCGCTCCTATTATGCGGTCTTCCATGCAATGCGCGCGGTGCTGGCTTTCGACGAGATCGACATGAAGCACCACAGCGGCATCATTTCCGAGTTCCGCCGCCGATATATCAAAACGGGAATCTTTGAAACGCGAATGTCGGAGATTATCTCTGTCCTGTTCGACGTGCGGACAGACAGTGACTACGACGATTTCTTCGTAATCTCCAAGGCAGATACGGCTGCGCAGATCGAGAATGCAGCATATTTCGTTGACCGCATTGCGGAATATCTGAAAAGCAAATAAAAAATGGATGAAACAGCCCAGAGATACACGGTATGTGCCTCTGGGCTGTTCTTTTCACGGTGCTGCCGGCGGGTTCGGAGCTTCACCTTTTTTGTTGTTCTGATCGTTCTTCAAATCTGTGGTGGTTAACTGGTCGATGGTATCCGCAATCGATGCAGCAGTTTTTGCGGCATCCAGCAGATTGCCTGCCGTCATGATGCCAAGCCCATCGAAAACGAGCGAGGCAATCGGAGCGCTCGGTTTACTGAAATGAGCAACGGCACTTATTGCCGAATGAAATACGCGGCGAATTTGCTCCTGTTGTTCGGCAGTCAACTGCGGTTTCGATGGCGGCTTCTGGATGGGTGCAGACCAATAGCGAACAAAGTTGTTTTGTATATCCGAAAAAGTGCTCTTGTATTGCGTCTGGCTGATCGGCGTCATGCTTTGATACGGAATCTGATTTGCATAGCCAAACACCCTGCTTTTCCGGAAATCTAACTCTGCTTGCAGCCGCTCGCATTCAGCTTGCCGCTGCCTGATTTGCTGCTCCAATTCCAATTGCCGTATTTGCTGCTCTTTTTCATTGGCTAACATTTTATCAACGAGGTCGCGGTAAAAAAATTTGTCCCGTAAAGCTCGCCATTGATATTCTGCATAATTCCTCTCTTCCAGTAAAACAAATCACTTCCAAATCGATGATACCGCATAAAATGTTTTCTGCAAAGGGATTCCGTGAAAGCTTAGCGCTGTTTTGACAAAAAACGCCTAAACCGTACGCTACCAGCCGCTTTCCTTGCAATCGCTTCCTCCGTATGGTATGCTTTGCATACAGAAACCCATTCGGGCAGATGATTTTGTGACGGCGCAGAAAAAAACGGGAGATCCTGACCGGCGGCTTTGCAGCGCTTTTGATCGTCTGCGCTGTGGTCGCGCGGGTCATTACGCGCGGACATCGGGATGCTGTGTATTTTCTGCCGGTGTCGCTGCTGCGGAGCTTCATTTATATTGGGCTTACGACGTGGTGGGGCGTTTCGCTCTGGCAGCGCATTGTCCAGGCGCAGGTGCGGCGGTATCTGGCGGCGACGGCGGCGCTGTGCGTATTCTGGCTGTCCATCCGCACCGTCAAATTCTTCTTTGCCGCCACGCCTGCCGCCATCCGGTATCTCTGGTATGGCTATTACTTTCCGATGCTGTTCCTTCCGCTTCTATGCGTGTTTGTCGCGCTCTCGCCGGGAAAGCCGGAAAATTACCGGCTGCCAAAATGGACGAGCTTTCTTTATATCCCCACAGCGCTGCTTCTGCTGCTGGTGCTGACGAACGATCTTCACCAGCTGGTCTTTGTCTTCCCGGCGGACGCGGCCGCGTGGCTCGACACCGACCACGGCTATGGCGCGGGCTATTTTGCCGTCATGGGCTATATCGCACTGGGGATGGTGACGGCGATCGTGACGATGCTCCTCAAATGCCGCATCCCGCATACAAAGATCACGCTGGGGCTGCCATTTGTGCCGGTCGTGCTGGCGGCGCTGTATTCCGTGCTTTATATCAGCCGGATCCCCTGAATCGAACTGCTGGCCGGCGACATGACCGTCGTGCAGTGTTTGCTCCTTGCCGCGGGGATCGAGAGCTGCATCCGCTGTGGACTCATCCAGTCGAACACCGGCGATATTCTGAAAGCAGAAAACGCGCAGAAGGCGCGAAAACTGAAGCTGGAAGAACAAACAAAACTCTATGATCTCGTCGAGCAGGAGTCTGCACCGCACTTTGCGCGGCTGGAGGCGCTTTTGTCTGCGCTGTCCAACGCACAGTCACAGGAGGAAGCAAAGCCCCTCCTGGGCCGCATCGCCGTCATCATGACGTACATCAAGCGCCGCAGCAATCTGGTCTTTCTCGCGGCACAAAAGAATTTCATCGACGCAAACGAGCTGCTTTTATGTCTCAACGAATCAGCGCAGGCGCTCCAGCTTTGCAAGGTTCTTTGCACCGTGCGGCTGAAGCTCGGTGAAAACATTTCCGCAGTGCAGGCGATCGCACTGTATGACCTGTTCGGCGCGGTGCTGGACACCGGGCGGAGCCTGACCGCGATGCTGCTTTTCGCCGAGCAAAGCGGCGGCGTTCTTCGCGCGCGCGTCAGCGCGAGCTGCACGGAATCGCTGGACGTTCTTTGCAGCCGGTTTGACGGCTTGACCGCCGAGCACGACGAGGACGGGCTCTGGCACCTGACATGGACGCTTCCGGAGGTGACGGCATGAACGCGATCAAAGAGAGCTTTGACAATCTGCCCGCCGCCATCTGCATTTTTTCCTCCAAATGGCTGGTCCGGCTGATGAACCGCCGGATGCTTGCGGTCGGGGCGATGCTGCTCGGCAGTGGGATCCAGACGCTTGGAGAGCTGCAGGCGGTGCTGAAAAATCCCCCGGAAACCGTCACGAAAGATGCCGCCATGCCCGGCGTCTATCACTTCCCGGACGGAAGCGCGCTGCGCTTTTCGGAGCATGAGATCACGGATCGTGACGGACAGCGTTACACCGAAGTCATTGCCGCAGACGTTTCAGAATTGATGGCCGTGCGCACCCGGCTGGATGCAGAAAACGCGCGGCTGGACGCGGCAAACGAGGCGCTGCGGAAGCTGGGCGAGGAGATGGCGGACATCGTCCGCGAGGAAGAAATTCTGAACATGAAGATCCGCGTCCATGACGACATCGGCTATTCACTGCTCTCTGTGCGCCGTGCCTACTGGCAGTGCGAGGATATGGAGCAGCTGCATACACTTGCCGAACAGTGGCGCACGGCCATCCGACTTCTGCACGCCGACGTGCCGGATGCGGCCATCGACGCGCTGGCCTACGCAAAGCCGCGGGCAAAGGAACTTGGCGCGGCAGTCGAGCTGACGGGCCATTTCCCGAAAAGCACTGCCGCGCGGGAGCTGTTTTCTCTCGTCATCCGCGAATGCACGTCCAACTGCATCCGTCACGCGGGCGGCACGAGGATCTTTGCAGACTGCCGCCTGACGCAAACCGCGGCAGTCCTGACGATCACCAACGATGGAATGATCCCGGAAGCACCCATTTGCGAGGGCGGCGGTCTGACCGGCCTTCGCCGCCGGGTGGAACAGGTGCAGGGGACCATGGACATACAAAGCCGTCCGCGCTTCGCGCTGACGATCGAACTTCCCATACAGGAGGAATCAACATGACATACATTCTGATCGTGGAAGACCAGCCGATGGTGTGAAAGCTGTTGGAATCCTATGTAGAAAAAGAGCCGGCGTTTGCGCTGGCCGCGTCGATCCCGGGCGCGAATCTCGCCCCGGAGCTCTGCCGCCAGCAGCCGGTCGATCTGATCCTCATGGACGTGCAGACGGAAAACCGCGAGAATGGTCTGTCCGCCGCTGCGCAGGTCAAAAAAGAGCATCCGCAGATCAAAATCGTCATTGCGACCTCGCTTTTGGATGCCGAAGTTCTCCGGCAGGCGAAGCTGCTCGGCACGGACAGCCTGTGGTACAAGGACGGCAGCCAGGAGAAGCTCATGGAGATCGTCCGCCGCACGCTCGCGGGAGAACATATTTTCCCCGACGCGCCGCCCGTCACGCAGATCGGCACAGCGAAAAACAGCGAGTTTACAGAAGCGGAAATGCGCGTGCTGCGTTGTCTGGTGCAGGGTATGTCCTACGCAACGACAGCGGAGACACTCGGCGTAGACGCACGGACGGTCAAATTCCATGTGCGCAATATGCTCCAGAAGACGGACTTTGAAAACAAGCTGCAATTAGCAGTCGCGGCAATCGAGAACCGGTTGACCGCAAACTTTCCCGATGAGTAACGAAAAATTTTCTTCTGCACGCTGTCCATTTGGACAGTGTGCTTTTTTGATTCTTCCGCTATGCTGGATGCAGAAAGGAGGGATCCCATGAAACGAATCGTGCTCGATCTGCAATGCGCCATGTTTGCCGATGCCATCACAATGGCGTTGGAGCGCTGCAACCCGGATTTTCCTATCGTGCGCTCGGATACGCCCGGCAAAACGGCGGCGCTCTGCAAGTCGAGCCTTGCCTATGCACTCATCATGGAGGTGACCGGCTACACACCGTGGCGGCTGGAGGAGCGGCTGCGGCTGCGCGATGAAGTGGGACGTCTTTGCCCGGACTGCAAAGTGCTGCTGCTCGTCGATGAAAATGCCGACCGTGCGCTGGCGGCGAATGTGCTGCAAGCAAAAAAAGACGGGCGCATCGACAACTTCATCTACGCCTCTGTCTCTCCGACGTATGACGGACGAACAGAATTTGCAGCTGGAGAAACAATCAGCAGAAACAGCCGCAAAATACGGCGTCGGCGTTTACATCGTCACCGTAGACGATTACCGGGACATTGATAGCAGCGGCGTCTATCCGGCGACCTATGGCATCTATCACACCTATACAATGGGCGAAGGTGCAGAACGCAACGGCATTATGCTGCTTCTGAGCATGGAAGACCGCGATTTCGGCCTTTTCCGCTACGGCGAACGCACCGAATATGCCTTTACTGCGTATGGAATGGAGCAGCTCGAAGCATCCTTCCTGCCGCAGTTTGGGCAGGGCGATTGGTACGGCGGCTTCACGGGCTTTCTCAAGGCGTGCGATCTGTATCTCACGCAGGCTACGACAGGTGATCCGGTGCAGAAAAGTCCGCTTGGCGCGATCGGGCTTGTGATATTAGCTTCGCTCGTCATCGCGGCAGTCGCCCTGCTGATCCTGCGCTGGCAGATGAAGTCCGTTCGCAAAGCCGCCGCAGCAAACGCCTATCTCACAGGCGCGTTAAAGCTCACGCAAAACAGCGATATTTTTACCCACCGCACCGAAACGCGCCGCAAAATCGAGCGTCATTCGTCCTCCGGCAGCAGCCATGCCGAGTCCGGTGGCGGCGGCACAGGCAGAAGCGGAAAGTTCTGAATTGCGCACGATAGGTTGTATTCCGTAAACGCGCATCCGCGAATTTCTCGAATAAACAGATGATCCGAACCAAGCTCCCACAAGGAAGATCAGGTTCGGATCATCTTTGCTCGACGTGCGCGGCGGAATTTAAACCAAACCACTAACGAGATGATTGAAAGATGGTGACATCTCTTTGAAGGACCTACACGGTAATCTGCAACTTCAAGAGTTATATAGAAATTCTTCTAGTAAACAGGCTGCCCCGCATGATGAACAAAACACTTCTCACCAACGATGCAAGGGGTGAATCGCGTTCGCACAGCGATTCACCCCTCCTTTCTATCACTCTGCGTTGAGCGCCTCGGCAATCTCCTGCGCGATGCGCTGTCGTTTCTCTTCGCTCTCCGCCCGTGCGTACCGTTCCAGCGCGGCATCGCGCAGTTCTGCTGCTTGACGGGACCATACTTCAAACTCGCCCTTGGTTATCAGCCCGCTTCTGATGCGGGCAAAATATTTTTTGTAAGCCCGCTGGTGAACCTTCCACACGTCGTTGTTTTCCACCTTGCTTCGGAAGCTGCTGCTTGCGCCGATCTCACGGCAGGTCTTACCGTCTTGTCTCGGTGCAGGGTCAGTGCAATAGGCGTAGGTCGCCCCCGGTGTCTGCAAAAACCAGCGCCCACAGTTGGCAAAGCGTTTCGGCACAAATCCCTTTTGCAGCCCCTTCATGAACTCCACATAGACAAAATCCAGCAGCCGGTCGAAGTACATCTTCTCGACGATCTCAGCTTTTTCCTTCTCGCCGCGGATGCGGTACTGCGTCTTCACCGACGGCGTGTCTGTCTCAGGGTTTTCACCGAGACTGACGCCGCTGATAAAAGCTTCATATCCGCGCGAACAGATCATCGGCGCCAGAGGAATTTTCCTCTGGCCCTTTTTCTTTTCAAATACCGCGTCAGCAAAAACACCATCGAGGAACCACGCATACCGTTCCTGAATCAAACGAATGTCATTGATCTGCTGCTGCATGAATGCGGGCAGATCGTTATCTTCCTGCATCACGAACTCCGCAAAAGCATCCTGTGCTTCTCCAACCACAAATGCCTTGACCGGCATATCGCCGAAGACTCGAAAGTCCTCCAGATACAGCCGGTAGAGCGGCAGAGAAGCAAGCCCCTTTTTCATGTCCATGTAAGCGCGCAGCACATCACCACTTTTTTCTTGAACGGCTGTGTTCAGCTGATCCAGCAATTCCTGAAACGGCGCGACATCAAGGTTCAATATTTCCGTTAACACCGTTCCATACGGCTGCGGCTTCAGTCTATCCTCCACCCAATAAGCCGATGCGCCGAACTCGACCTTGGTGTTTGTCTGTGGCCGATGTAGATCAAATAAGTCTATACGCAAATGACTACCAGAACATCGGCTTGCTCAAGAAACTTGCGGACAAGCGGCACATCGCAATTCTCTTGATTCACCATCTGCGGAAGCTCCATGATGATGATCCGATGAACATGATCTCCGGCTCGACCGGCT
>ERZ506918.118-NODE-118-length-36042-cov-7.260094_pt1 | contig 36042 bp, 30 predicted proteins | sample MGYA00513975_ERZ506918 | MGnify/ENA metagenome assembly ERZ506918 | reverse complement strand
TCTACGGCGAGCGGGAGCAGTCCCCGGAGGAGCGTTTGCGGGATAAGGACAAGCGGCGGGCGGCGTATCACCGCTTCTACACCAACATGAAGTGGGGACATGCCCAGAACTACCACCTGACGCTGGACAGCGGCGTTATCGGTATCAACAAGTGCGTGAACATCATCGCGGAGCTGTATTGACAAGCTGAGAAATCGGCACCTGCCTCAAAAAGCAGGTGCCGATTTTTATGATTTGCCCTTGCCGGTGCAGGATGCGGGGATCATGGCTTGACTTGCTCCGCAGCTCAATACGCCGGGTCCTTCAGCTCCCGGCGGATCTGCGGGAAGGCCGCATCCTCGCCCTGCTTCTTCAGCAGCAGCAGCCACCGGTCCAGCAGGTCGCTGGTCTCCTGGTTGATGAGAATGTGTCCCTTGGAGCCCTGGTAATAGTCATAGGGCGATGCATCGGTATATTTTTCCCCTTGGTACACCCGGCAGGCAGCGATGCGGTCGCAGAACATCTCCGCCACATAGCGCTTGGGCATTTTGCACCCGCCCATGTATACGCTGCCGTCCGGCCGCAGGCAGTAGTCGATCCAGTACTCAAAGTGATGGCGGTTGCGGCCCTTATGATGCAGCCACGACAGGCTTACGCCGTTTTCCAGGCGCTCCTGGTCGTTGGGGCTGCGGTATCCCTGGTAATATTTGGCGCTGCGCCAGAACTCCGTGGGGCTGTATTTGCTCAGATCGTGGGTCAGTCCCTGCCACACCAGCCCCAGCCGCAGGCAGTAATGCCGCACCAGCCGCCGGTGGCGGCCCACCGTGCGCAGATGCTCACGAATATGCATGCGCCGTCCCCCCCTTTTTTCGCTTTTCCTATGATACCACAAAAGGGCTCCCGGCGCAAACGGCAGACTTTGGCGAAATGACGAAAAATGACGGGATTTTTCTACGGCAGATTTTGCTTTTTATTCACACTCCTGTCATAGGTCTATGTTATAATCATAACAAAGGATCAAACGAGAACAAGGAGGCGCATCTTTTTCATGATGATCGAGAAGAGCGGCACCATCCGGCTGAAAGATATCCACATTCCCCAGGGGGGCACGCCGGAGCAGCAGGAGCTGGCCCAGGGCATGGTACGGGTGAATCACCTGTATCGCAGCGCTCTGAAGGTCGCCGTCACCCAGCTGGAGATCCTGGACGAGGAATTTGCCAGCCTGTACGACCACTCTCCCATCCACCATATCGAGTACCGCATCAAAACCGTGGACAGCATCGTGGAAAAGCTGAAGCGCCGGGGGTTTGAGGTTACCATCGACAATATCTATGCCCACATCCAGGACGTAGCCGGCGTCCGGGTTATCTGCAACTATCTGGACGATATCTACTATCTCCGCAGTCTGCTGGCCCGCAATGAGAATTTCAAGATCATCCGGGAGGTGGACTACATCCAGCAGCCCAAGGAGTCCGGCTACCGGAGCCTGCACCTGATCTGCGATGTGCCCATCGTGATCTCTGAGGGAACGCTGCACCTGCCGGTGGAGATCCAGCTGCGTACCATTGCCATGGACATGTGGGCCAGCCTGGAGCATGAGCTGCGCTATAAGTCGCAGCGGGACTTTTCCCCTGACGACGCGGCGCGCCTGCGCCTGTGCTCCGACGCCATCAGCGAGATCGACCGGGAAATGCAGGATATCTACCAGGGCAGAGGCCCGGAATACCACGCATAGAACCCCGCTGCAAAAAGAAATGTACTCCCCCATGCAGGACGCTGCCGTCCGCATGGGGGAGCAAGTTTATGCCGCCTGGGCGGCGTTACGCCTTGGGCTGCTGCTGGGTGATGCAGTGGATGTTGCCGCCGCCGAAGGCGATCTCCCGGGTCTGGACCCCCACGATCTGGCGGTCCGGGAACATCTGCTGCAGCTGCTGGATGGCCAGCCGGTCGTTTTCGTCGCCGTACTGGGGGGCGATAACGGCCCCGTTGACGATGAGAAAGTTCATATACGAGGCGATGCTGACCTCGCCGTTTTCCCGGGGGGCGGTGCCCTCCACGGCGTCGATGGTCTCCGCCCCCTCCAGATAGCAGGGCTTTTTCGTCAGGCACAGCTTGTGCACCGTCAGGCGGCGGCCCTTGGCGTCGGTGGCTTGGCTCAGGGTGCGGAAGGCGTCCTGAGCCGCCTGATAGAAGGGGTTCTCCGGGTCCTCGGTCCAGATGCACGCCACCTCTCCCGGGGCCACGAAGCAGGCCACGTCGTCAATATGGCCGTTGGTCTCATCGGGGTCGATGCCGTCCCGCAGCCAGATGACCTTCTCGCACCCCAGATAGCCGCAGAGCTTTTCTTCAATATCCCGGCGGCTCAGCTCCGGGTTCCGTCCCGGGGACAGCAGGCACATCTCCGTGGTCAGCACAGTGCCCTGACCGTCCACATGGATGGACCCGCCCTCCAGCACAAAATCGTCGGTGCGGTAGCTGTCCACCCCCTCCAGTTCGCAGATCTTCCGGGCCACCAGGTCGTCCTGATCCCAGGGAAAGTACAGCCCGTCGTACAGGCCGCCCCAGGCGTTGAAGGTCCAGTCCACTGCCCGCAGACCGCCCTGGTCGTTTTTCACAAAGGTAGGGCCGCAGTCCCGGACCCAGGCGTCGTTGCTGGTCATCTCCACCACCCGCACGTCCTCCGGCAGGCGGGCCCGGGCATTCTGAAACTGATCGGGATTCACGCATACCGTCACCGGCTCAAACCGGACGATGGCCCGGGCTACGTCAATGAATGCCTGCTGGGCGGGCTTGGCTCCGCCGCGCCAGTTATCGGGCCGCTGGGGCCACAGCATCCATACGCCGCTCTGCTCCTCAAATTCCCCGGGCATGCGATACCCGTCCTGCCGGGGCGTGGTTCCTGTGATTCGTTTTGCCATAGCTGTTATCCTCCTGATATGGGGTGATGCCGCCGCCGGACGGCGATGAGCAGCTCGCCCAGCAGCACACTGATGATGGAGCCCACGGTAATGGGCAGAATGGTGGCCAGCGTCTCCCGGTCCGTGGACAGGGGGACGGCGGTGAATACGATGGACAGGGCGATGAGCGCCATGGGGACGTAGGCCAGGCATTTGAGAAAGCCGCCGCCTCCCGGTACCCGGAAGGGCCGCTCCGCATCCGGGAACCTTTGCCGCAGGGCCAGAAACGCCGGAAACACCGGCAGATAGCTCAGCAGCAGCATCACCAGGTTCAGGGCGAAGAAGCTCCAGAACAGGGAGGAATCCGGGCTCACCGCCTGGATGGCAGCTCCCAGCAGACACACCGCCGAGGCTACGATCCCGCTGACCAGCGCCGAGCCCACGGGCATCTGGTTGTCCTTCCGCCGCCGGGCGAACACGGCGGGCATATCTCCCCGCTCTGCGGCATAGGCGGCGGTGGAATTGACGCCCATGGACCAGGAGATCATGTTGCCGAACAGCGTTACCAGAAACAGCAGGGCCACAATACCCACCAGCACGCCGCCGGTGGCGCCGGTCATCAGGGATACGGCATCGATGAGGCCGGAGTCCACACTGATGTCCCGGGTAGGCACGGCGGCCCCGATGCCGAAGGCCGAAAACAGGTAAATGGCCGCAATGACGATGCCGCCGGCAACGATGGCCTGGGGGATCTGCCGCCGGGGGTCCGCCATGCTGCCGGCATAGGTGCATACCACCTCAAAGCCCAGAAAGTTGAAGATGATGACGGAGATATACGACAGACTGTTCAGGTCGAAGGACGGCAGGAAGGTCCGGGCCGTCATGTCGTTGACAAAGCCATTTTTCGCCACATACACGATGCCCAGCACCCCCACCGTCACCGCCAGCAGAATCTTGATGGCGGCGCTGAGGTTCAGGATGATGATGCTGTCGCACACCGGATAAAAGGCCACCACGGTGACGATCCAGATAAACGCCAGCTGGATCAGCAGGGACCACACCGGCCCCGGCTGCCAGCCGAACACATACCCCAGCAGCTCCGGACACATGACCGCCAGGGATGCCATCCACAGAGGGAAGTTGATCCAGTAGTACCACGAGGCCCGGGCGCCCCAGCGGGAGTCGGGCCACGCCGTGTGGATCCAGTCGTACAGGCCGCCGTCCCCGGGAAAGGCGGTGCCCAGCTCCGAGGAGATGAGCCCATAGGGCAGCAGAAACGCCGCGATCATGAACAGCCACCAGAAATACTGGCTGTTGCCGATGGAGGCCACCGGCGCGGCGGCCTCCGCCACAAACACCACGCAGATGACGGACAGCACCACGTCCGCCAGCCGAAATTTGCGTTTTTCCATGTCAGCTCAGGCCCCGGTCCGCCATAAAGCGCTCCAGCTGCTCCCGGGCGGCAGCCATCTCCAGCTCCGTGTGCCTCTGGCGGCACTGGGTGAAGTATACCAGCAGGCCCCGCATGGCCGTCAGGCGGTTGCCGGCCTGCTCCCAGCACAGGGAGGCGGCGGAGTCGGCCACCTCGTCGGTGACGTCCTCACCCCGGGTGGCAGGCAGACAGTGCAGAAACTTGCACCCGATGGCCCCCAGGCTCATCAGCTCCCGGTTCACCTGATAGTCGTGGAACACCTCCACCCGCTGCTCCTTGGGCATCTCGTTTTCGTACAGGCCGTACCACACGTCGGTATAGATGAAGTCCGCGTCCCGGACGGCGCTGCGGTCGTCGGTGACCAGGAAGCTGCCGCCGCTTTCCCGGCAATTGCGCTCCATGATGGCCTGATGGCCATCGGTCAGCTGATGGCCCTTGGGGCCGTAGTGGACGAATTTCATGCCCAGATGGGTGGTGATGAAGCCCAGGGACGCGCACACCTGGGTGCCGTCGCCCACGAACACCACCTTGCAGTCCGACAGCTTCTTGCCCCGGGGCAGGTTCTCCGCCATGGTGCACAGGTCGCCGATCTCCTGGGTGGGGTGGTTATAGTCGGACATGCCGTTGAGCACCGGAATGGAGCACGCCTCCGCCAGGTCCACGATGGTGCGGTGCTCAATGACCCGGGCCATGACCACGTCCACCAGATAGCTCAGCACCCGTCCGGTGTCGCCGATGGTCTCGTGTCCGCCCAGCTGGATCATGCCGGGGCCCAGATACTGGGCGTGGCCCCCCAGCTGGCTCATGGCCGTCTCAAAGGACACCCGGGTCCGGGTGGAGGACTGCTGAAAGATCATGCCCAGGTTCCTGTTTTTCATCAGCGGCGGGTAATAGCCGCCCCGGATGGCGTCCTTGATGGACAGGCTCAGCTGGATCATGTCCAGCAGCTCCTTCGCCGAAAAGTCGTTGGTGTCGATAAAATCCTTGACCATATGGTTTCCTCCTGCAAGAAATAGTTGGAAAATTTCCGCGTTCGGCCTTATTATGCGCCCGATGGCGCGTCTCTATGCAAAAAAAGCCGCCTCTCGCTCCGCCGCCGTGAAAATGACGCAGGGAGGATTATATTTTCTTGCGGAATCGGCAAATTTGCTGTTGCAAAAGCGCGAAGAAGGGCTTAAATAGATTCTGAATCAGAGCGCCTGAAAACGTGCGGGGGAGGTCTCCGCAGCCCCTCGTACAGGGCAATGGAAAATCACATACAAAGGAAAGGAATGAACAAAATGAACCAAACGCAAACACGATCTCCGCGGAAGAGATTGCTGTCGCTGATTCTGGCGGTGATTCTGATGATCGGGCTGCTGCCCATCTCCGCATTCGCCACCTCGGCCAGCGCCCAGGCGGGCGAGGACAAGGCCGCGACCCAGGACAGCGAGTTCCTGCGCATTTTCCACCTGGACTGCGGCAGAAAATATTTCACCGTCAGTGAGATCGAGGGCATCATCGATCAGCTGGCAGAAAATCACTTCACGCATATCCAGCTGGCCTTCGGCAACGACGGCCTGCGCTTCCTGCTGGACGATATGTCCCTGACGGTGAACGGGACGGAGTATGACAGCACAGCTGTCACCAGCGCCATTAAGCGGGGCAACACGTACCTTACGTCCGGCTCCTCCGGCGAGTTGAGCCAGGGCGATATGGATGCCATCATCAAGTATGCCAATACCAAGGGCATTCAGATCATCCCCCTGTTCAACGCACCGGGCCACATGTACACGGCAGTCAATGCGATGGACACTTTGGGCGTGGGCGGTAAGCATATTGAAATTAGTAACCTTACTGACGGTAGAACCTCCAACTGGGCTGTGAACCCCACGGACGCAACGGCTGTGGCCTTTGCCAAGGCCCTGCTCCAGAAGTATGTAACATACTTTGCGGGCAAGGGCAGCACCATGTTCAACATCGGTGCTGACGAAAGCGGCCTGGACAAGGACAACTATGCGTCCTATGCAAAGATGGTCAATGACATGAACGCAATCGTGAAGGCGGCTGGCATGACCACCCTGGCCTACAACGACGGTATTTACAGAGCCGAGTTTGCTTCGAGTCAGCCAGGTGTCAAGTTTGACAACGACATTGTCATTTGCTATTGGACAGAAGAGAACTCCATTAGCGTTGCGGAATTCTTGAGCAAAGGCTTCAAAATTCTCAACAACAACGGAGACTGGTACTATGTGCTGGGAGACTACCTGTATAGAGCTTGGTCATCTACTCAGTGGAGTTATCAGAGCGCCTTAAGCAACCTACAGAGCATACCTGTAACGAAGATGATGGGCTACACGGGGACAGAGCAGCCCATGGGCAGCATCCTGTGCGTGTGGTGCGATGGCCCTAGTGTTGGTTATACGACGGGCTATGGCTATAGGGAAAAGAACCAGACCAACCAGCAGAGTGTCTATAACCTCATCAAGGCCATGGCCGAGAATAACCCCGACTACTTCACCGGCAAGGTAAAGCTGTCCGCCTCTGATGATGCCACGGGTGTCTCCGTTGCGGTGACTGGCGCCAAGGGCCAGAAGGCAACGGTGGAAGTGAAGAAAATTACTTCTGGCTTTACCTTTGACACAGAAGCACACGTCTCCTATAATGTGACTCCCGCCGTTGATGGCAAGGCCTATACCGGAGAGGGCACCGTGACGCTGCCTGTTCCCGAGGGCTGGGCCACAGAGGCTTCCCGCATTCACGCCTATATCATCGACAACGGCGTTGTGAAGCTGATTTCCGGCACCCTGTCCGGCGGCAAATACACCTTCCAGGTCCCCCACTTCTCCGAAATGGGCCTCGTCCAGCTGGCGAAGGGGGCACCTTCCAAGACCGAGAATATCACCCTGACCATCGGCGGTACGAAGACTGTCAGCGTGGACGGCATACAGGAAATCGTCACCGCTCCGAATGGGCAGTATGCGACGGCAACAACAACTACAATTCCTGCTGAGACTGTGAGCTATACGGCCACAGCCAGTGCAAGTATTGTTGAATACCAGAACAACGATCCGAGCAATCTCATCGATGGCAACGCAAGCACTTTCTATTGGTCTAATGGTGCCCAAACGGCTGGCGCATATGCACAGGTCGATCTGGGTGCAGCAATCCCGTTTGACGCAGTTCGTTTGACGTCAACCGGCAATGATGCCTGCACAAATGCTGATATCTTGGTGTCTGCTGATGGGGCAAGCTGGACAAAGGTTGGGTCCTATACCGGGACTACCACCCCTCAGGTATTTGAAAACACGCTTGGTAGTGTGCGTTATATAAAAGTCGTCATCACAACTGATAGTAACAAGTGGTGGCAGTTGGCTGAGATTGAGTGGGGCAACTATATAGACGGACAGTTCACTCGCATGGCGGCCTCTGGCACCGTGACTGTTCCGGAGCGGACATCCATCTCCTTCACCGGTGTTGCGGTTGGTAATACTACAGCCGTGATCGGTGACACGCAATACAACATTACTGTCAATGGCCGTGTGGAGATCCCCATCACCATCATCGACTACCGCGCCGATGGTTTGCTGTTTGACTGGTCCTATTATCCTAAAAACCAGGGTGGTCAATATTACAACTCCTACCGATATGGCCTGGTGCATAGTTACGCCTACGACTGGGGTACAGGTAATGGGAACGGCGTGGACGCATACACGAATGCCGATGGGAATCTGGAGGTAAGCGGCACAGCAAACGGCGTTGAGAAGATTGAAGGGACTCTCATCCAACGGACGGGCAATGCAAACTCAAGTACGAAGTTCTTCCCGAATGGTACGGACAATGACTGGTCCCGCGCGGGTCTGGTAGAGACGAATCTGGGCACCAATGGCATGCCGGTGTACACCGACGCGGCTGTCAAGTATGTGGCAAGCCTTCTGGAAGCCGGCTATTACAACGAGATGAGCGGAAACTGCAACTCCCTCATCTATAATACGTTCGTAGCTTCCAACGGTTCCAGGACCATCCGCAATACCTCCGCCAGCGGCTTCTCTGATAACTTCAAAAACGCCAAGACCTACGCCAATATCAGCAATGCCTATGACCTGGCCTGGTACCTGCTGAACACCATTTATCAGGCGGATACCAATATGACCACGGTCACCGGCACAGATAAGAAGGAACACAGCGTTCCCATCTACGGCATGGCTGTGGATGCCTACAAGTCCATTGTTCTGACGGATAATGGAACCGGCACCTATTCCTTCGAGGCAGGTTATAGCGGCACAAAGAAGGACGTGCGGTATGACCAGGAGAGCGGTACCATCTACAACGGAACCAATGGAGGAGACGAAAGCGGCTTCTATCCCCTGGAGAACCTCGGCTATGAGCAGCCCGGTCTTTTGACAGCCACTTCAAAGGTCAATAACGGGGCAAAGAACGGCGGCTTTACCCTCCGCGGTGAGTCCCAGTTTGTGTACAACAAGGCTTCCAAACTGTACTTCACCTTCACCGGCGACGATGATGTGTACATGTACATCAACGGCACCCTGGCTCTGGACCTGGGCGGCGCCCATGGCCGGAACAGCAAGACCGTTAACCTCAACGATCTGGACGCGACGAAGTATGGCCTGAAAGAAGGCCAGGTTGCCACCTTCACCTTCTTCTACATGGAGCGCTGCTCCGATGCCTCCACCTTCGGCATCAAGACCAACATGAAGCTGGTCCAGCGTGCTATCAACGTGGAAAAGAAGGCTTATGACACCAGCTATGGTGCCGAGTATGCCGATGGTGCGTCTATCTCCACCACCACGGATAATCCCACTACCGTGGCCTATGACCTGATTCTGACCAACAAGGGCAACACCGACATGCATCAGATCAGCTTCACCGACCAGGACACTCAGGGCGGTACGGCTGCGTTTGGCTACGGTGTAGCAAATCCGTATGTTAACGATAGCAATACGGCCACTGTAACTCTGGGTCAATTGAGCACTTACTTGATTTATGTTACAGACGGCGACAACGTAGTGGAAAGCACCCGGAAGACCCTTACAACGCTGAATGAGCTCTCTGAGGAGGTTGGAAAGGTTACACTGGCTCCTGGCCAGTCCCTGCATGTCCGCTTCCTGACGGCGACCTTCAAAGTTCCGAACGCAACGATTCAGGACTACACAAATACGGTTCACGCAACGGCCTACACCAAAGGTGAAACCCAGCCCCTGGAAGATGATGCGTCCCACGAGCTGTACAGCTACAATGCCAACGATACCGGCAGAACCTATGTGGTGGACTTCGGCCTGCCCCTGGAGATTCACAGTATCTTCGACGCGACTGCGCAGAATAACATTGGCGACGTATCCTATAATCCCGGCAAGAACAATCTGAAATACGGCACGGTTGTTGTTAAGCCCGATAGATACAACACGACCTTGACCTATACCCGTACGGCGGATAAGACCATTGACGGCGCGGAGACGATCGTCCTGGACGTGCAGTACACGATGGGCAGCAATAAAGTTACCCTGGAAAAGACCCTCACCATCATCCCCGCCAGCAATGTGTACTATGAGGACAGCCTGGCCGCCTTTACGAACGGCAAGGGCGCGGCTTCGGGCGCACAGTGGAGCATCGTGGACAACAACGGCAACGAGACTACGGAGGGGACTGCCCCCATCCAGGAGCTGGAGCAGCTGGGCAGCAGCGGTGTCTACGGCTACGATAAGGCCTATAAGGATTCCTCCATGCTCTCCATGGGCACCGCCCACAAGGTCACCGTGACCGCCAACATGGCCGCAAATTGGGAGGGTGACGCCACCTCCGCTTGGCCCACCGCCCAGTTCACCTTCAAGGGCACCGGCTTCGACATCATCTCCCTGACCAATAACAAGTCGGGCGCGATCTTCGTGGATGTCTATGCAGGCAGCAAGGCTGAAGGCACGGCAGAGAAGAAATATGTGGTCAACAACTACTATGGGTATACCTATGAAAATGGCAAGTGGATTGTCAAGGAGAACGCGTCTGACACCCTGTACCAGATCCCGGTCATGAAGATCACTGATCTTGCCTACGGTGAGCACACAGTTGTCATCAAGGTGGCCTATAGCGAGTATTTTGACACGGCCAGCAAGAACGAGTACAGCTTCTGGCTGGATGCTATCCGCGTCTACAACCCCATGGGTAAGGACTACGACTACACCGCCGATAACGAGGGCTATCCCCAGTACATCAAGCTCCGCGACGAGCTTGCCAAGACGGCAGAGACCAATAAGGGCGTTGTGTTCATCGACGGCGCTGCAAATGCCAGCATTGCTGACTATGCCAACTTCGGCCCCAACAACGAGGTCTACCTGATGAAGGGTCAGGCCATCACCTTCAAGCTGACCGGCACTGATGTTGGCAAGATTGCCAGCGTACAGATCGGCGCCAAGGCCCCCAAGGGTACGGCTGTCCTGAATGTGAATAGTGCGGATATTGCGAGTAGTCTCTCCACTGCCACGGAAATGTACTATGACATCACCACACAGGCGGTTAATGGCGGGTATCAAGTGACCATCACCAATAATACCACCACTACAGACAACATCCTGTCCCTGACCAACCTGAAGATTACATTCAAGGAGAAGCCGACGGGAGAGGTCACCCTCGCTGCCCTGGATACCCAGGAGCAGGAGAACGCCGTCAGCCTGGTGCGGGCTCTGTTCACCGCGCCGGTGGCCACCTTCAGCCCGGAGACCTTCCAGGCCGATTGGGGCCGGGCGGTCCGCGCCGGTAAGCGGGCTACCCTGACGGTGAAGACCTCTGCGGACGTGGAAAGCATCACGGTGGACGGCCAGGCCATCACCAGCTATACTACCCGCACCCAGCGCACCGGCTGGGGCTGGTGGTCTCCCAAGGTCACCTATCACGTATTCACCTACACCATCACCGCTCCTGCCCAGACCACGGACTACGCAGTCTGCGCAGTGAATGCGGAAGGGACTGCCAGCGAAGCGGTCACCGCCACCCTGACGGTGCGGCCCGCCACCTGGTGGAACTGGTGGTTCTGAGAAAGGAGCAATCGAAACTATGAAATCCTATGTGACCCCGATGCTGAGCTTCGAGAGCTTCGAGTTGACTAGCAACACGGCGAATACTTGCGGAAAAGCTGTCCACCTTCACGCAAAAGACGTGTGCGGTGCCTATGTCCCCGGAGTTGGCAATGTATTCCTGAGTGGAATAGAGGGCTGTGAGTACACGGGAGCGGACGGTGACTACAGCATTTGCTACCAAAATCCTAGTGACACGCAGAGACTTTTCAATTCCTGACCCAACTGAACACCCTGAAAGAGCCCTGCCCCCATGGGGCGGGGCTCTTTGCAAAGGAGCAATGTATGAAACGAACCATCAAGTGCGCCGCCCTGCTGCTGGCCCTGGTGCTGCTGTGCGCCGGGTGCGGCAAAAAGCAGCCCGCCCAGCCCGACCAGTACGGCCTGGCCCCGGAGCCCTCCAAGCTGGACGGCGTGGCCATCGGCAATGACCTGGAGATCGTCAGCACCGGGCGCTACGCCGGCCTGTTTGTGGAGGACGGCAGCGACGAGACCGTGTCCGACGTGTTCTGCATCCGCGTGAAGAACACCGGCTCCACCGGCGTGCAGTACGCCCACATCACCCTCACCCGGGGCGGGGAGTGCTACGAATTTGACATCACCACCCTGCTGCCTGGGGAGACGGTCCAGGCCCTGGAGCTCAGCCGCCAGACCCTGCCGGAGAAACCGGCGGAGCTTACCGCCGCCGTGACCACCTATGCCCCCTTCAGCGAGACGCCCTCCATGCACGACGACGTGCTGGAGGTGGCCGCGTCCCAGAACGGCATCACCGTTACCAACCGCTCCGACGCCGCCATGTCCCAGGTCTATGTCTACTACAAAAATGCCAGCGGCGACCTGCTGCTGGGGGGCATTACCTATCGCGCCGGGCTGACGGACCTGGGCCCCGGCGAGACCCGGACCTGCTACGCCGGGCACTACAGCCAGGACTCCAGCCGCCTGCTTTTCGTGACCTATGCCCCGTAAGCTGTACCGCTTCGGTGGCATGACCTTCGTCCTGGAGGCGGATTCGCCCATCGCGGACTCGCCTATGTGCGAGCCCTTCCGGGTAGGGGCGGGAGAACCGGCGGACCATACCGTCCGACTGACCTTCAGCGACCGGGTACCCGACCCGCCTCAGAACGCCCTGCGCCAGGGACCGGTATACCGCTGGTACACCGGCGGCGCCCGCTGCACCCTGCAGCGCTACAGCGCTCCCGGCAGAACGCCGCAGTTCACCTACGCCGAGACCCGCCCCGGCCATACGGACCTGGTGTTCGCCGAGAGCTACCGGACCGGTGCGTCGGCCCGGGTGGTGCTGGAGTCGGCGGGGCTGTTCGACATCCTGGCGGATGCCGGGATGCTGGTGCTGCACAGCGCCTATATCGTCACCCGCCAGGGGGAGGGCATCCTGTTCTCCGGCCCCAGCGGCATCGGAAAAAGCACCCAGGCCGCCCTGTGGCAGCGCTATGGGGCCGCGCAGACCGTCAATGGCGACCGGGCCCTGGTCCGGCCCGACACCGGGACCGTCAGCGGCGTCATGTATGCCGGTACCTCCGGCATCTGCCGGAACGTCACTGCGCCGCTGCGGGCGGTGGTGCTGCTGCATCAGGCCCCGGAGAGCCGGGTGACGGATATCCGGCCCCAGGAGGCCTTTGCCCGGGTGCTGAGTCAGTGCGCCTATCACCAGTGGGACCCCGCCTCCGCCGCGCGGATGACGGAGCTGGCGGCCCGGCTGGTTACCAACGTACCCGTCCGGCAGCTGGACTGCCGGGCGGATGAGAGCGCCGTCCGGGCGCTGGAAGAAGCATTAAGGAGGACCTGAAATGGAATTCAGCAGCACGGAGCCCCGGCTGTCATCGTACCTGCACGCCAGGGCCTGCCGGTCCGGAACGCCCCTGGCCGGGAATTTTGAGCTGACGGCCCGGTGCAACTTCAACTGTAAAATGTGCTACGTCCACCTGACGGCGGAGGAGCAGCAACGCCGGGGCCGGGAGCTTACTGCCGACGAATGGCTGGCCATCGCCCAGGAGGCCCGCAGCCGGGGCATGCTGTTCCTGCTGCTGACCGGCGGCGAGCCGCTGATCCGCAAGGATTTCCGCTATTTGCTGACGGAGCTGAAGAAAATGGGGCTGTTGGTGTCGGTGAACAGCAACGGGTCCCTTATCGACCGGGACTGGCTGGACTTTTTCCGGCACGAGCCGCCATTCCGCTTCAACATCACCCTCTACGGGGCCAGCGATGCCGCCTATGAGCGGCTGTGCGGCCGTCCCATGTTTGCCCGGGTCACGGAGAATATCCGGGCCCTGCGGGAGCTGGGCGTGGGGGTAAAGCTGAACGTGTCCATGACGCCGTACAACGTGGCGGATATGGCGGAAATTTACCGCATCGCCCAGGAGCTGGGTACCCCCATGCAGCTGGCCACCTACATGTTCCCGCCTATCCGGCGGGACGAGGCGCTGGTAGGCAGCAACGACCGGTTCACCGCCTGCCAGGCGGCGGAATACAGCGTCCAATGGGATCGGCTGCGGCTGACCCCGGAGCAGTTCCGGCAGCGGGCCCAGGCCATGAAGCAGGGCCTCGCCCTGCCGTCGGAGGATGATGTCTGCGACGGTACACCCGGCGAGGGTGTGGCCTGCCGGGCCGGGCGCAGCGCCTTCTGGATCAACTGGCAGGGCGGCATGACTCCCTGCGGCATGATGACGCAGCCGCTGTTTTCCGTGCCGGAGCTGGGCTTTGCCCAGGCATGGGAGCGGACCAGGGCGGCCACGGAGCGGATCCGTCTGCCGGGGGCCTGCGCGGGCTGCCGGCTGAAGGAGATTTGCCATGCCTGCGCCGCCATGTGCGTGACGGAGACCGGACATTTCGACACGAAGCCGGAATATGTCTGTGAAATGACCCATGAGACGGTCCGACGGACCATCGAGGAGGCTGAAAATGGAAATTCGTAAGCAGCTGGTAAAGCGCAATATCGCCGGGGACGTGATCCTGGTGCCTATCGGCGATGCATCCCTGGAGCTCAAGGGCCTGGTGACTCTGAACGAGACCGGTGAGCTGCTGTGGGACAGGCTGCCCCAGGCGGCGGATGCGGCGGATCTGGCGGCGGCGCTGCGGGCGGAGTACGATGTGGACGAGCCCACGGCGCTGCAGGACGCACAGGCGTTCCTGGACGCCCTGCGGCAGCTGAATATTGTCTGAAACGAACCCTCCGGCCCAAAGCTGGAGGGTTCGTTTTTGCGCGGCGCCGATTGTAATACCCGGCAGTTTGTGGTAGAATCGGTTGAACAGCGTTTCGGATATTTGGGCAGACTCGGAGGGAGTGACAACGTGGACAGAGAAGCATTTGACCGGAAATATACCCGGCGCCTTAACCTGCAGCAGACGGAAGCTGTCCATGCCGTAGACGGCGCGGTGCTGCTGCTGGCGGTGCCCGGCAGCGGGAAGACCACCGTACTGGTGACCCGTCTGGGCTACATGCTGTGCTGCTGCGGCATCGCCCCGGATCAGATCCTGACCATGACCTATACCCGGGCTGCCACCCGCGAAATGAAGCAGCGCTTTTCCCGGCTGTTCGGGGATGACTGCCCGCAGATTCCGCAGTTCCGCACCATCAACGGCGTCTCCTCCAAGATCATCTCCTTCTATACCCAGGACCACGGAAAGGGCCAGGCCTTCCCCCTGATAGAGGATGAGGGCGCTCTTGCCAGGCTGGTTTCGGACCTGTACCGGGAGCTCAGCGGTGAATATGCCACCCAGAGCGTTACGAAAGGGCTGCGCAGATACATTGCATACGCAAAGAACATGATGCTGAACCAGGAGGAAATCAGCCAACTGGACACGGGGTTCGAAAAATTCCCGGAGCTGTACAGCCGGTATAACCAAACCCTGCGCAGGCAGCGCTGGATGGATTATGACGACCAGATGGTATATGCCAAAACCATTCTGGAGCGGTATCCCGATGTGCTGGCCCATTTTCAGGAGGCTTTTCCCTATATCTGCGTGGACGAGTCCCAGGACACATCCCGGATCCAGCATGCCATCATCAACCTCCTGGCCCGGAAATCCGGGAATATTTTTCTGGTGGGCGACGAGGATCAGAGCATTTACGGCTTCCGTGCCGCTTATCCGGATGCGCTGATGCAATTTGAGCGCACCTATCCCGGAGCCCGGGTGCTGCTGATGGAGGAAAATTATCGCTCCACCCCGGAGATTCTCCGGACAGCGGATGCATTTATCCGGCGGAACCACGACCGCCGCCCCAAAACCATCCGCCCCACCAGGGCCTCCGGCGCAGGCGTGCACCTGGTCCGGGCGGCGGACCGTGCTGCCCAATACGCGTGGCTCATTCACGCGGCGGCGCACTCCGACGGACAAATTGCCGTCCTGTACCGCAACAACGACAGTGTCCTGCCGCTGATCGACCTGCTGGACCGGCGCGGGATACCCTATCGCTGCCGCCAGACGGACGACACATTCTTTACCCACCGGCTGGTCACAGACATTCTGGATATCATTGCCTTTGCCCATGACGGGCAAAACACGGAGGTATTCCTGCGTATCTATTATAAGGTGGGCGGCGGGATCTCCAAAAAAGAGGCGGAGTTCGCCTGCGAAAAAAGCGCTGCCTCCGGAAAGCCCATTTTGCAGGAGCTGCTGCGCTTTCCGCAGCTGCCCACATTTGTGCGGGACAGCGTGACCGGCCTGATCAGCCTGCTGCCCCGGCTTTTGACGGACCGGGCACAGCGCGGCCTGGACTGCATCTGGCAGGAGCTGCGCTACCGGGACTATGTGGAGCGGCAGCAGCTGGACGGCAATCGGTTTGAGATCCTCCGTCTGCTGGCGGCGCAGGAGCCCAGCCTGGACGGGCTGACGGACCGCCTGGCGTACCTGCGGGACCTGGTGACCCGGCCCCCGGCGGCGCCCGACGCCGGCGTGCTTTTGTCCACCGTGCATTCCAGCAAGGGGCTGGAATACGACACCGTATATCTGCTGGATGTGCTGGACGGCATTCTGCCTGCGGCCGACCCCAAGGAACCGGAGGATCAGAAACTGTACCAGGAGGAACGCAGGATCTTTTATGTGGCTATGACCCGGGCGAAGGATCATCTGTTCCTGTTCTCCTGCTTGGACCGGGAATCCTCCTTTATCCGGGAATTGCAGAAGAACTTGCCTGTGGAGACATCGGAGGCTGACGACGTGTTCGGCTCCGTGGAGATCGACCCCTGCGGAAAGCCGTATCACCACGCCCGGAAGGGCCGCGGAACGGTTCTGGCCTGCTGCCAGGGACGGTGCCTCGTTGAATATTCCGGCGGGGAGATGCAGCTTCTGACCGTGGGTGAGATGTACGACCAGCGAAGGCTCCTGCAAAGGCTTCCGGAAAAGCCCGCCGTCCGGAAAGAGGGGGCCTCGGCTGCCGGAGCGATCGCGGGGCGGAGCGTGGTCCACACGGTCTTTGGACCGGGGCGTATTACGGCCTACAAGGACCCCGTCGTTACCATACGCTTTCCGAAGTCGGGTGAAAAACACTTTATCCTTTCGGAGTCCATAAAGCGCGGGCTGCTGCGCTATGAGGATGGAGGGACCGGATGAAAGGAGAGCACTCTGCCATGCCTGATGCCGCCGTTGCCCACTATCACCTGCCGGGGCTTTTTGAGTTTTACGATTTTTACCGGGCGTTTTTGCCGCTGTACCGGCGGCACCGGGAATATTTTTACGATTGGTGCGATATTGCATCTCTGTATGGCGCGCCGGAGGGCTGCCTTTGGGGCGGCGGACGGATCGGGTCCGGGAACTGCGATCCCCGGGACGTTCTGGATTTGACCCGGGAGTACGGCATTTCCGCCCGGCTGACCTTCAGCAATTCCCTGCTGCGGCCGGAGCACCTGGCGGATCGGGGCTGCAACCGGCTGTGCCGCCTGTTTGCCGGAAGCGCAGGTCCGCAAAACGGCGTCATCGTCCACTCGGAGCTGCTGCTGAAGCACCTGCGCAGTGTGTATCCGGAGCTGTATCTTGTTTCATCCACCACCAAGGTGCTTACAGATTTTGCCGCTCTGCGGCAGGAGCTGGAGCGGCCGGAGTTTCGCTGCGTGGTACCGGATTTTCGGCTGAACCGGGCCTTTGACCGGCTGGATACCCTGCCCCAGGCGCTGCGGGACAAGGTAGAATTTCTATGCAACGAGTGCTGTGATTTTGGCTGCCGGGAGCGGCGGGCCTGCTATGAGGCCGTCAGCCGGGAAAATCTGGGAGAGGGCGGCCCGGTCCACCGCTGCGCATCCCCGGACGCCGCCGGAGGCTATCGCTTTTCCCGGGCCATGGAGAATCCCGGCTTCATCGGGGTGGACGACATCCGGAGCACGTATCTGCCCAAGGGCTTTTCCCAATTCAAGATCGAGGGCCGGAGCCTGGGCAGCGCTCTGCTGCTGGAGTTTCTGCTGCACTATCTGACCCGGCCCCCATACCACATTCATGTCCGGGAGGCCCTGTATCTGGACAATGGGCTGGACCTGTTCTGACCGCAAAAATACTCCCTTGTGTCGCAGCACAAGGGAGTATCAGCCTGTTCAGATCATTATTCCATATCCACGGTGATGTTGTCGGTGCCGTGCCGCTCAAATTCTCCCAGATATTCGTCCATCCGGCTCATGACCTCGTCATAGTTCTCCTCGGTAATAGGGGGATCGTCCATGTCCCGCAGGGCCAGCTCCTGGGCCAGAATTTCAAAGAACGTGTTGTCCTCATAGGCCATGATGGCCTCATGGATGCCGCCCTCGGCAAAGGCCCGGGAGGGGATCAGCTCCCCCTGATACAGCTCCGTCAGCCCCGCCATGCCGTGGCTCAGGCAATAGGAAAAGATCAGGCTCTCCACCTGGTCATACTGCCGGATGCGGTCGTCGCCCCGGGTGGAGTTAAGCACCCAGTTGCCGATATACACCAGGTCCAGCAACCGCCGGAATTGTTTCTCTGTCAGCTTGATCTCCATAAAAAACACCTCCATCTGGCCGGAGCGCTGCGTCTTTATGCACAGTATAGCAGACTCAGGCGGAAAAAACCACTGAAAATACCGGGGAAACTCCCCAAATTTTGACTTGAGTATCCGGTCGTTCCATAGTATAATTGATTAGTTATGAGAATCAGGAGGTGGATGTATGGATACTCGCCCCATCGGGGTTTTTGACTCGGGCCTGGGGGGGCTGACGGCGGTGCGGGAGCTGCGGCGTCTGCTGCCCTCTGAAAACATTATATACTTCGGCGACACGTCCCGTGTGCCCTACGGCGGGCGCTCGGCAGAAATCCTGCTGAAATACGCCCGGCAGGACGTGCGCTTTCTGCGCACCTTTGACATCAAGGCCATTCTGGTGGCTTGCGGCACCGTGTCCACTACGGCGCTGCCCCAGCTGCGGAGGGAGAGCGACATCCCCATCCTGGGCGTTGTGGAGCCTGCGTGCCGCCGAGCGGCGGCCGTGACCCGGAACAAGCGGGTGGGCCTCATCGCCACCGCCGCCTCCGTCCGCAGCGGCGCGTATCAGCGGATTTTGCAGGAGCTGGACCCGGATGTTGCCGTCACGGCCCGGGCGTGCCCGCTGTTTGTGCCTCTGGTGGAAAACGGCCGCTTCCGCCGGGGCGATCCGGTCATCGAAACGGTGGCCCGGGAGTATCTGGAGCCCCTGCGGCAGGAGGGACTGGATACCCTGATCTTAGGCTGCACCCACTATCCCCTGCTGACGGATATCATCGGGGATATCATGGGTCCCGGCGTCACCCTCATCAATGCCAGTGAGGAAGGAGCCTGGGAGCTGAAGCGGACCCTGCGGTCCATGGACCTGCTGGCCCCGGAGAAGCAGACCGGTCAGGCTACCCTGTGCGCCAGCGACCAGCCGGAGGATTTCGGCGCCCTGGCGTCGTACTTCCTGCGGGAGACACTTAGCCATCCGGTGCGGCCGGTGGATATCGACCGGTACTGAGCCGTGGAGGGAGCCGTTCACATTGCCGTCACCAGCCGCAGCCTGTTTGACGGCGGCAGCGAGAGGCTGCACTATGACGGCAGCGGGACCCTGCGGCGGACCGCCGCCGGGTGGGACCTGCCCTATAGCGCCGCCTGCCGGGAAAATGGCGCCGCCATTGCCTCCCGCATCCGCCTGACGGAGGAACCCCGGCGGGCCATCCTGTGGACCCTGGGGCCAGACGGCTACGGCCTGCCCCTGGACCCGGTGCATGAGACGCAGGCGCGTCTGCCCATGGGGCTTACCGTTACTGCCCGGACCCAGATGCTGGACTTTTCCCTGGAGGGACCGGAGGGCTGCATCAACCTTGCCTATACGCTGCTGGACCGGGGACTGCCTCTGAGCCGGATGCAGCTGACCATACGAATCACAAAAGAAACATAAGGAGAGCATCACCATGAATATGATCCAAAACGCCAAGGACCAGGTGCTGGACCTGACCGTTGCCGCCTATGGCAAGGCCGCGGCCCAGGGGCTGCTGCCGGAGGACGTGGCCGTGACCCCGTCGGTGGAGATCCCCAAGGACACCGCCAACGGCGACTATACCACCACCTTCTGCCTGGCCGCCGCCAAGGCCCTGAAAAAGAACCCCCGCCAGGTGGCCCAGATCCTGATGGACCATATGGACCTGGCAGGGTCCTACTTCACCTCCGTGGAGATGGCCGGTCCCGGCTTTCTGAATTTCCGCCTGGGGGACAAGTGGTTCCGGGATACCGTGGCCTGCGTGGAGCGCGAGGGCGCGGACTATGGCTGCAACGACACCCTGAAGGGCCAGAAGATCATGGTGGAGTTCGTATCCGCCAACCCCACGGGCCCCATGCACATGGGCAATGCCCGGGGCGGCGTCCTGGGCGACACCCTGGCCTCCGTGCTGCAGAAGTCCGGGGCCAACGTGTGGCGGGAGTTCTATGTCAACGACGCCGGCAACCAGATCGAGAAATTTGCCAAGAGCCTGGAGGCCCGGTATCTCCAGATCATCAAGGGCGAGGACGCCGTGGAATTCCCCGAGGACGGCTACCACGGTGACGATATCCGGGAGCTGGCCCGCGCCTTCTATGAGAAGGAAGGGGACAAGTACCTGGACTGCGACGAAAAGACCCGCCACGATGCTCTGGCCCGGTTCGGCCTGGACAACAACATCCCCAAGATGCAGCGGGACCTGGCCCGGTACGGCATTCAGTACGACCAGTGGTTTTTTGAGTCCAGCCTTCACGAGAGCGGCTATGTGGCCGACTCCGTCCGGGCGCTGACGGATCTGGGCTTCACCTACGAGAAGGACGGGGCCCTGTGGCTGCACACCAGCCGGATCCTGGCGGAAAATCTGAAAAAGGCCGGCAAGTCCGATGCAGATATCGAGAAGCTGGGCCTGAAGGATGATGTGCTGCGCCGCGCCAACGGGTTTTACACCTATTTTGCCGCCGACATCGCCTATCACCGGAACAAATTCGCCGTTCGCGGCTTCGACAAGGTCATCAACGTCTGGGGCGCGGACCATCACGGCCATGTGGCCCGGCTGAAGGGTGCCATGGACGCTTTGGGTCTGGACGGTGAGCACCGGCTGGACATCGTGCTGATGCAGCTGGTGAAGCTGGTGCAGGACGGCCAGGTGGTGCGCATGTCCAAGCGCACCGGCAAGGCCGTGTCCCTGACGGATCTGCTGGATATGGTCCCTGTGGACGCCTGCCGCTACTTCTTCAACGCCAAGCCCGAGACCCAGATGGAATTTGACCTGGGACTGGCCGTCCGGGAGGACAGCGAGAACCCGGTGTATTATGTACAGTATGCCTACGCCCGGATCTGCACCCTGCTGAAGGCCCTGGCGGCGGAGGGATACACCGTCCCCGACGCGGCGGATGTGGACTTCACCCTGCTGTCCGGCGAGACGGAGCAGGCCCTCATCAAGAAGATCGCCTCCTATAGCCAGGTGGTGCGTCTGGCTGCCCGGGACTACGACCCCAGCCACATCAACCGCTATCTGACGGAGCTGGCCGGGGACTTCCACCGGTTCTATACCGCCTGCCGCATCAAGGGCGAGGAGCGCCCGGTACTGCTGGCTCGGCTGAAGCTGGCGGACACCGCCCGGTCCGTGCTGAAAAATGCCATGACCCTCATCGGCTGCACCGCCCCGGAGAAAATGTAATACAATGGGAAAAGAGTTCCTGATTTCTGATGAAATCAGGAACTCTTCCGCTTGTAAAAAGGATTTTTGACAGGCTGCAAACCTCCGGCTTAGCCGGAGGTTTTGATTACACCGTTTACACCGACTGCACCGTACCCACGAACAGGGGAATGCCGTCGGAGGTGGCCACCACGAACACGAAGGGACGGTCCAGGCACATCTCCACCGGCTTTGCGCCGGGAGCCTCCGCGCATTTCAGATCCACGATGGCCTCGGTGTAGGCGGCGCCCTCCACGCCGTCCTCGTCCACCTTCACCCGGGCGGCCTGCATGACCCCGGCCAGCACCGCCGCCTCATCACTGAGGGGAGAGAAGTCGGCCTTGCTCTTGTCAAAGGCGTCGGTAACGCCCATGTCCTGCAGCAGCTCTGCCAAGTCCATGGAGCTGTGTACGTCGAACTTGGGCACGGACCACCGGACGCAATGCCGGTCCTCCATGCTTGTCAGCTCCTCCAGCAGACCCTGGCGGCTCAGCAGGTCCGCCGTGCTGCGGCCCTGATCCGGCAGGGCCACGATCATCTGCAGATTTCCCTGCAAGGGCAGGGACGCCGCCTGATATCCCCGGCCCCGGAGATATCGGGCCGCATCATCCTCCCGGTGCATGAAGTCCGCCGTCACCGCGCTGCCGGAGGCCGGGCGGAACTTCTGGGGATATGTATCCTCCTTTGCGAACTCCTGGAGCCAGCCGTCCTTGAAGTACACAGTGCTGTACAGCCGCAGCAGCTCCATGGGACTGGTCCGGATGGAGCCGGTATCTCCCTGGAGCAGGCCGCCGGTCTGCTGGTCCAGCCAGGCAGCAATGGCCCGGTTTGCCTCCTGGGTGCCCATGGCTGCCTGATACACGCCGCACCGGTGGACTCCTGCCAGACTGTCCAGCGCCGCCTGGTGGACGGTGCTGCCCTGGGCCACCCATGCCGACCCCGCCAGACGGCAGGTGGTGATGCCGTTGTCGCAGTACAGGGCCATCCACAGCTGCTGCACCTGCTGGCGCAGGGCCTCCGGGTCCTGGAGGTTCAGCAGCTGCCGCACCTGCTGGGACGTGTCGCCGCCGCTCAGGTCCGCCAGCATGGCCAGGGTCAGATACAGGCTCACCGGCGAATACACGGCGTTCTCCGTCTCTCCGGCCAGCAGCCGCAGGGATGTATCGGCGGCAAAGTCCCGCACCGCCGGGATATCCGGCTTGGCGGACAGCTTCCCCAGCTTGGCCAGAATTCCCTGATAGGCGCTCATGGCCGCGTCATATGCGTCCATGTCCATGCTCCCTTGGCTGTCGGTGTAGTCCTCCATGCCGGGCCGCTGGGGATAGTCGGGATAGTCTGCCGCCGCCAACTGGCAGGCCGCCAGCTCCTGAGCCGTGGCAGGCTCTACCGTCTCGCCGGTCTGGCGAAAAGCCCCGGAGGGCGTGGGCTGCGCCCCTCCTGCGCCGCACCCGGCCAGCATACACAGGGTCAGGGTCAGGCAGATCATGCGCAATAGCTTTTTCATGCGTTGTTCCTCCTTTTCCGGGGCTGCCGCCCCCTTTTTACTTCTTTAGACGGCGGCCGGCGGAAAAGGTTCCCGCCGGCCGCAATAGGAATGTATATTTTTCTGCCCCCCCTATTGCCTTTTCCGGAAACATCTGATACAATCATGGCATGCATGCCATGATGCATAGAAAGGATGTGATCCACACGACCATTACCAGTGCCAGCCTGCCCGCTAAAAAGCGGATCCTCACCGTGTGCGTGAAGCTGTTTCTGGAACAGGGGTACAAGAAAACCACCGTTTCCGAAATCGTTCATAAGGCGTCGGTATCCAACAGCATTTTCCAGAACATTTTCCGGGCCAAGGACGGGGTCCTGACGGAGCTGGTGGAGTTCATGTTTTCCAACCAGTTCGCCATGGCCCGCACCACGGCGGGAGCCCAGCTGCCGCCGGTGTATGTCTACGCTGTGGAGACCGCCATCCAGATGACCCTGACGGAGCTCAATGAGAACCTGCGGGAGATCTATATCGAGGCATATACCCAGAAGGAGGCCTCGGACTATATCTTTCAGGAGACGGCCAAGGAGCTGTACCAGATCTTCGGGCCCTATCAGCCGGAGCTGACGGCCCGGGATTTCTATGCCATGGAGATCGGCTCGGCGGGCATCATGCGCAGCTATATGGCCCACCCCTGTGATGGGGAGCTGACCCTGGAGAAAAAGCTGCGGATGTTTTTGACCATGAGCCTGCGGGCGTACCGGGTCCCGGAGGCGGAGGTGGAGGGAGCCATCCGGTTCATCGAGGGGCTGAACATCCGCGCCATTGCCGAGCGGGTCATGGGGGAGCTGTTCCGGACTCTGGCCATGCATTTTGAGTTCTCCCTGCCGGATACCGCACCGGGACAGGGCGGGGACAGCCCGGGACAAGCCGGGACAACGTGAGGACAACGTGAGGACAAATGAGGACAAAAGGAAAGGAGACAATTCAATGAAGAAACGACTGCTCAGCCTTCTGCTCTGCCTGGTGGCGGTGCTGACGCTGCTGCCGCTTCCGGCCCTGGCCGACGGCGGCCACAGCCACTGCATCTGCGGCGGAGACGTCACCGCCGGCGATCATACCGGCCACACGGACGTGACCTATCAGCCGTGGAACGGCACCTCCGGCATTACCTATGCCAACGGAGCCGCCTATGTCTATCTGACGGGGAACGCCACCCTCAGCGGCCATCTGACGGTGGATGGCAAAACACTATATCTGTGCCTGAACGGCAAGACCCTTGCCAGCAACGGCACAGCCAAGATTCAGGTCAAAAACGGCGGCCGGCTTGTCCTCTGTGACTGTCGGGGCGGCGGCACCTTCAAGGGTGCGACGCAGAGTGTCTGGGGCGGTGCCTGCATTTACCTTTATACCAGCACGCTGGATATGTTCGGCGGCAAGCTCACCGGCGGCAAAGTCACCGGCAAAGGCGGCGGCGGAGCCATCGCTCTGGATGACCAGCAGTGCATATTCAATATGTACGGCGGCGAGATCTCCGGCAACAACGGCAAGAACTACGGCGGTGCTATTTTCCGGAAATTCAATGCAAACATGCCGAACACCACCGGCGGCACTTTCAATATGTACGGCGGCACAATCAAGAATAACACCGCCAAGAACGGCGGCGCGTTCTTCTCCACCACCGGCGGGACCATCAATATGACCGGCGGCACCATCTCCGGCAATACAGCGACCATGAACAGCAACGATGCCGGCGGCGGCGCCATCTATATGCGCGGCAACGGGAGGATCAACATTTCCGGCAGCGCACAGATCACCGGCAACTCCTCCAGTCTGGACGGCGGCGCGATTCTGATGGGTTGGGGCGAGATCAACATTTCCGGCAGCGCGAAGATCAACAGCAATACCGCCAGCCGCTGGGGCGGCGCCATCTGCCTGCGCCAAGATTCTAATCAGTCGACAATGCTCTACATGCGGGGCGGCGAGATCAGTGACAACAGGGCCAATTCAGAGGGCGGCGCGGTTCATGTGTTTGACAAGGACTGTCAGTTCTTCCTCTATGACGGCAAGATCACCGGAAACACCAGCGGCGACGGCGGCGCCATCTATCTGAATCAGGAGCCGTCATGGCTGATTATGCAAGGCGGCGAGATCTCCGGCAATACGGCCACCGGCAACGGCGGCGGCGTATATATTTACCGCACCGGCTCGGTCTGCCAACTCTATGGCGGTAAGATCGAGAATAACAAAGCCAGCGGCAATGGCGGCGGCATTTATATCAACCCCAGCAACAGCGGCCAGCTGAGGGTCGGAAACAAGCCCCTCGTGCAGAACAACACGGTTTCCGGCAAGGCCAACAATGTGTATCTGCCCTCCGGCAAGACGCTGACCATTGAGATCGACATGTCCAAAGGCGCGTCCATCGGCGTTACCACCGCGAATATCAGATACCCTGTGGCATTTTCTAATAGTTACAAAAAAGACTACGCGAATTACTTTTTCGCGGATGACGCCAATGCCTACGTGGAGTATAAGGATGACCAGAGGCTGTACCTGGTCAGCGACGTACCCCTGGTGACCTATGACGTTACGGTAGAGACCGAAGGCGGCGGCACGGCGTCTGCGTCCCCCGAAACTGCGGCGGCGGGCACCGAGATCACCCTCACCGCCGTCCCCGCACCGGGATACGCCTTCGATCACTGGGAGGTGGTCAAAGGCGATGTGACCATCACCGACAACCGATTTCTTATGCCCGCCGGAGCCGTCACCGTGAAGGCGGTGTTTACGGCCAAGACCTTCACCGTGTACTATGACCCGGGCGACGGCAGCACGCCTCAGAGCAGAAGCCTGGGCTGGAACGACTATGTTCTGGCAGGCGTGTCCGACCCCACCCGGCCCGGCTATACCTTTCTGAACTGGATGTACGGCAGCAGGCCGGTGGCAGACAACGACACCTACAGCGGCCTGGTCCAGAGCGATGCGGTGGCCAGCGCTACCCTTACCGCCGCATGGCAGCTGATCCCGTACACCATCACCTATGACTTGGATGGCGGAACGGCCGACGGCAATCCCACCGGGTACAGCGTGGAGTCCGCTGCCATCACCCTGGTGAATCCCACCCGGGAGGGCTATGACTTCACCGGCTGGAGCGGCACGGGGCTGACGGGGGCGGATAACCTGACCGTGGTCATCCCTGCCGGCAGCACCGGTGACCGTAGCTACACCGCCCACTGGGCCAAGCAGCACGTTCATGTGTTCGACCAGCAGATGATCCTGCATCAGGCCCTGAAGACGCCCGCCGACTGCACCCATGACGCAGTATATTATCTCAGCTGCGTCTGCGGTCTGGTCAGCACCGACGATAACCAGGTGTTTACCGCCGTCGGAACGGCTCTGGGCCACGATTGGGGTCAGCCCCGGTGGCAGTGGACCGGCTTCGCTGCCCAGGCTGTCTTTGCCTGCTCCAGGGATGCCGGTCATGTGGAGACGCTGACGGCCGATGTTGCCAGCGAAGTTACCACCGCTCCGGGCTGTGTCACCGACGGCGTTCGGACATATACCGCCACAGTGACGCTGGAGGGCCGGACCTATACGGACACCAAGACGGAGTCTATCCCCGCCGCAGGCCATGACACGGCGCTGAAGAACGCCAGGGCGGCTACCTGCACGGAGGACGGCTACACCGGGGACGAGGTCTGCCGCACCTGCGGCGAGACCGTGAAGCAGGGCGCTGTGATTCCCGCCACGGGGCATGACACGGCGCTGAAGAACGCCAGGGCGGCTACCTGCACGGAGGACGGCTATACCGGGGACGAGGTCTGCCGCACCTGCGGCGAGACCGTCAGGCAGGGGACTGTCATCCCCGCCACGGGCCATGACTTCCAGGACGGCAAGTGCGTCAATTGCGGCGCGGCAGACCCTGATTACCGGCCTGCGAAGCCTGAGAATCCCGGCGTCAAGACCGGGGACGCCGGCGTGCTGCTGTATGCGGGCCTGATGCTGCTGACCCTGACCGGCAGCGCATGGGTCCTGGGCAGAAAGCGTACCCGGTAAAGAAAAAACATATAGCAGAAGGGCCGGCCCTTACGGGTCGGCCCTTCTGCCAATTCGGGCAGGATATTGACGTCTCCCGCCGCCGGGATTGGGCAGCAAAAAAGCCCGATATGTTCGGGCTTTTCGCAGGAGACATCTGTTTTGTCTCCACATTATGGCGCGGAAGGAGGGATTTGAACCCTCGCGCGTGGTTTAGACGCCTACTCCCTTAGCAGGGGAGCCCCTTCGGCCACTTGGGTACTTCCGCAGGTCGGTCAGGCCGGTATGAAGGAAAGAAAATGGCGGAGAGAGTGGGATTCGAACCCACGGCACATTGCTGTGTCACTGGTTTTCAAGACCAGCTCCTTAAACCGCTCGGACATCTCTCCGAATGCCAGCCTCCAAAGCCGAGAATTATATTATCATATCAATCCCGGTTTGTCAATTCCTTTTGGCGGAAACTGTGAATATTTCATGAAGAAACCTTGATGTTCCCGTAGGAAAGTGCTATACTATTGGAACGAAAATTGTTTACTGGAAGGTGTTTTTGCATGACAAAAATTGATATTTATTCCGGTTTTCTCGGCGCCGGCAAGACGACGCTCATCAAGAAAATGATCAAGGAAGCCTACCACGGCCAGAAGCTGGTCCTGATCGAGAATGAATTCGGCGAGATCGGCATCGACGGCGGCTTTTTGCAGGAGGCCGGGATCCAGATCACGGAGATGAACTCCGGCTGCATCTGCTGCTCGCTGGTCGGCGATTTCGGCCGCGCGCTCAAAAAGGTCATCGCCGAATACGCGCCGGACCGTATCCTGATCGAGCCGTCGGGCGTCGGCAAGCTGTCGGACGTCATCGGCGCCGTGCGCAAGGTCACGTCGGACGACGTGCAGCTGGGCAACTTTGTGACTGTGGCGGATGCGACGAAGTGCAAGATGTATATGAAGAACTTCGGCGAGTTCTACAACAACCAGATCGAGACGGCCAACACCATCATCCTCAGCCGCACTGACGGCATGAAGGAAGAAAAGCTCGACCAGTGCGTCGCCATGATCCGCGAGCACAACAAGGACGCCGTGATCGTCACGACGCCGTGGCCGGAGCTCACCGGCGAGCAGCTGATGGAGGCCATGGAGCAGCGCAGCACCATCGCCGTCGAGCTTGCGAAGCTCGAGGAAGAAGCGCATCACCATCATCATGACCATGATGACGATGACGACGAGGAATGCGACGATCCGGACTGCAGCTGCCACCACCATCATCACGACGATGATGACGAGGATGAGCACGAGCATCATCACCATCACCACGATCATGACGAGGATGACGAGTGCGACGATCCGGACTGCAGCTGCCATCATCACCATGACGATGACGACGAGGACGAGCACGAGCATCACCACCATCATCACCATCACCACGGCCATGACGCCGACGAGGTCTTCATCAGCTGGGGCGAGGAGACGCACAGGAAGTTCACCAAGGCTGAGATCGAGCACATCCTGCAGGCGCTGGAGGATGCGGAGACCTACGGCATCATCCTGCGGGCCAAGGGCTATGTGGCCAACGCCGAGGGTGAGAAGTGGATCCACTTCGACTACGTGCCCGGCGAGCCTGACATCCGTGACGGCGGCGCAATGGTCACCGGCCGCATCTGCGTCATCGGCTCGAAGCTGAATGAGGAAGCCGTCGCGAAGCTCTTCGGCGTAGAAAAGCAGTAAGGAGAATCCGACATGGCTATGCCCGATATCCCCATGTACGTCTTCACGGGCTTTCTGGAGTCCGGCAAGACGAAATTCATCCAGGAGACGCTCGAGGACGAGCGCTTCAACACCGGCGAACGGACGCTGCTGCTGGTCTTTGAGGAGGGCGAGGAGGAATACGACGTATCCACTTACCCGCACAAGGAGGTCTATGAGCAGGTCCTGGACTACGACGAGCTGAGCCCGGAGATGCTGACCGGGCTGCAGAAGAAATACAACGCCGAGCGCGTGGTCGTTGAGCTCAACGGCATGCATCTGGCCTCGGATTTCTATCTCAAGACGCCCGACCACTGGAAGATCGCGCAGGAGGTCATGTTTGCCGACGCGACGACCTTCCTCAGCTACAACGCCAACATGCGCCAGCTCGTCGTGGACAAGCTGGCCGGGGCGGAGATGCTGGTCCTCAACCGCATGACGCCCGGCGCGGACGTCACGCCCTACCACAAGATTGCCCGGGCCGTCAACCGCCGGATTGAGATCCTCTACGAGTACACCGACGGCTCGACCCACTATGACGACATCGAGGATCCCCTGCCGTTCGACCTGAACGCCCCGGTCGTGGAGGTCAAGGACGAGGATTATGCCCTGTTCTACCGCGATATCACCGAGGAGCCCAAGAAATACGCCGGCAAGACCGTGAAATTCAAGGGACAGGTGGCGCGGCTGCGCCGGGAAAAGGACGGCATGTTCGCCCCCGGCCGGTTTGTGATGACCTGCTGCGAGGCGGATATCACGTTCATGGGCCTGCCGTGCCGGTTTGCCGGGGCTTCCGGGCTGGCGGCGCGCAGCTGGGTCTGGGTCACGGCGACCGTCGAGGTCAAGTACTACTCGCTCTACAAGGGCGTGGGTCCCATCCTCACCGCCGTCAACGTCCAGCCCGCCGAACCCGCCGAGCAGAGCGTCGCGACCTTCTGAGCTTTCCAGAATACAAAACCGCCACGGCAGTCAGCTGCCATGGCGGTTTTCGTCTGTAAGGCCGCGCATAGAAAACCCCGCCCTGCCGGCATGGGGACAGGACGGGGCTTCCGGTATGGAGGGGGAGCGCTCATTTCCCGAAAAGGGAGAATTGCTTTTTTTCATAGGGCTCGCTCGCGGCGCTCTGGACCTCATAGCCGGTCGCGTGAACCGCGGCCTTGACGGCTTCGACGTCCAGCGGCTCGTCTGTGATGACGACCGCTTCGCCCCTGGTGTGCGACGAGGAGACCTTTTTGACGGGGACTGCCTTGCGGATGGTATCATTGATGTGCGATTCGCACATGCCGCACATCATGCCGTCGATCTTCAGCGTGGTTTTATACATAAGAAAGACCTCTCATTCATGATGATGGCAGCAGCCCGCGTTTGCGCAGTGTGCGCAGCCAGCGCCGCAGGTGCTTTTGCCCTGCTTTTTCTGACGGATCAGATAGATCACGATTGCGGCAACGATCGCCAGCAGAACTGCCGAGATCACGATCGTGCCAAGATTCTCTGCGAGCCAGGCAAACATGAAGATCACTCCTTGATAAGCTCGTTTGCGGAGGGGAGGCAAGACCGCAGGATCTGCGGTCTTGCCTGAAATGGATTGCGGAATATTACTTGATCTTTGCGGTCAGCTTGGTAGCCTCCTTATAGGGCTTGACAAGCATGTAGACGATGAAGGCGAGCAGAACGACGCCGACGATCACGCCGAGGACGTTGCCGTTGCCGGTGAACAGAGCGCCGAACTGGTTGACCATGAGGGCGATCGCATAGGCGAAGCCGCACTGATAGCCGATGGCGAACCAGGTCCACTTCTGGCTGTTCATCTCACGCTTGATGGCGCCGATGGCCGCGAAGCACGGAGCGCACAGGAGGTTGAAGACCAGGAAGGAGTAGCCGGTAATGCCATTGAACGCGGTAGCAAGGTTCTGATAGACCGTGCCGTCGCCGCCGCCATAGAGGATGCCGAGCGTGCCGACGATGTTCTCCTTGGCAACGAGGCCGGTGATGGAAGCAACGACTGCCTGCCAGTTGCCCCAGCCGAGCGGAGCGAAGATCCAGGCGATCGCGCCGCCGATCTTGGCGAGGATGGAGTAGTTGATCTCTTCGTCAGAGAGCATCCGGAAGCCGTCTTCGGCCCAGCCGAAGTAGGTGGTGAACCAGACAAAGATGGTGGACAGAAGGATGATCGTACCGGCCTTCTTGATGAAGGACCAGCCGCGCTCCCACATGCTGCGCAGGACGTTGCCGAGGGTCGGCCAGTGGTATGCAGGCAGTTCCATGACGAACGGAGCGGGATCGCCGGAGAACATCCTGGTCTTCTTCAGCATGATGCCGGAGATGACGATTGCGGCCATGCCGATGAAGTAAGCGGAGGTGGAGACCCATGCGCTGCCGCCAAAGAGAGCGCCGGCGATCATGCCGATGAACGGCACCTTTGCGCCGCAGGGGATGAAGGTGGTGGTCATGATCGTCATACGGCGGTCACGTTCATTTTCTATGGTACGCGAAGCCATAACGCCCGGGATGCCGCAGCCGGTGCCGATGAGCATCGGGATGAAGGACTTGCCGGACAGGCCGAATTTCCGGAAGATACGGTCCAGAACGAAGGCGATACGGGCCATGTAGCCGCACGCTTCGAGGAAGGCCAGCATGAGGAACAGAACGAGCATCTGCGGCACGAAGCCGAGAACTGCGCCGACACCGGCGACAATGCCGTCAAGGATCAGGCCGCTCAGCCAGTCAGCCGCACCGGCAGCTTCCAGCGCATTGCCGACAAGAACGGGAACGCCGGGGACCCAGACGCCGTAGTCGGCGGGATCGGGCTCGTCAAAGCCGTTCTCTTCGAAGTAGCTGACAGCGTCGACATAGCTCATGCCGATCGTGGTCTTTTCGTCCGCATCGGCGGGGATGGAATCGTAGTAGACAGTCATGTCGTTGAGGGCGAGGGTCTCTTCATCCTCGACCTCAATGGTCGTGCTCTCGGAATCGGCGGTCACGGCCTTCATCTCGGCCAGAGCAGTATCTGCGTCGAAGTCTTCGGCTTCGGTGTCGAGCTCATAGTAGCCGCTGATTGCGTCGCTTGCGGTGGCGTATTCGTCAGCTGCATCGGAGTAAGCGGAGGAGCCGATGCCGAACAGGTGCCAGCCGTCGCCGAACAGACCGTCGTTCGCCCAGTCCGTCGCCGGTGCGCCGACGCCGACCATGGCGACCCAGTAAACGATGAACATGACAGCCGCGAAGATGGGCAGGCCCAGCCAGCGGTTGGTGACGATCTTATCGATCTTGTCGGAAGCGGAGAGCTTGCCGGCGCTCTTCTTTTTGTAGCAGCTCTTGATGACCTGTGCGATGTACACGTAGCGCTCGTTGGTGATGATGGATTCCGCATCGTCGTCGAGCTCGGTCTCAGCGGCCTTGATGTCTGTTTCGATGTGCTGCATGACGTCAGCGGGGATCTGCAGCTGTTCGAGGACCTTGTCGTCACGCTCGAAGATCTTGATGGCGTACCAGCGCTGCTGAGCGGCGGGCTTGTCATGCAGGACAGCCTCTTCGATGTGGGCGATGGCGTGCTCGACCGGGCCGGAGAAGGTGTGCTGCGGCTCGGTGTGCGGGCCGGCAGCGGCGGAAACGGCAGCCTCAGCGGCTTCCATGATGCCGGTGCTCTTCAGAGCGGAGATCTCAACGACCGGGCAGCCCAGCTGGCGGGAGAGTTCCTCGACGTTGATCTGGTCGCCGTTCTTCTTGACGACGTCCATCATGTTGATGGCCACGACCACAGGAATGCCGAGCTCGGTCAGCTGCGTGGTGAGGTATAGGTTCCGCTCCAGGTTGGTGCCGTCGACGATGTTCAAAATCGCATCGGGACGCTCCGTGATCAGGTAGTTCCGGGAGACGACCTCTTCGAGTGTGTAGGGGGACAGAGAATAAATACCGGGAAGGTCCATGATGACGACGTCGTCATGCTTCTTCAGCTTGCCTTCCTTCTTTTCGACCGTGACGCCGGGCCAGTTGCCGACGAACTGGTTCGAGCCGGTCAGCGCATTGAACAGCGTGGTTTTACCGCTGTTCGGGTTGCCCGCAAGGGCAATTTTGATCTGTTTTTCCATCTTTCTGCTCCTTTTGACCAGATACTTTATGCAATTTCGATCATTTCGGTGTCAGCCTTCCGCAGGCTCAGCTCGTAGCCGCGGACCGTGACTTCCATCGGGTCTCCAAGAGGGGCTACCTTGCGGATAAAAACCTCTGTGCCCTTGGTGATGCCCATGTCCATAATGCGGCGCTTGACGGGTCCTTCGCCGTGGAGCTTGACGACCTTGACGGTGTCGCCGATCTTTGCGTCTTTCAGCGTTTTCATATTCCTCTCTCCTTAAATTAAATCATGATCTTACGCGCCATCTCTTTACTGATGGCCACGCGTGATTCCTTGACCTTTACAATGACGTTCCCGGCCAGGCTGGAAACGACTGTAACCGTATCGCCTGCAACAAAGCCCAGGTCCTCCAGATGCTTTTTGACTTCCGGATTCCCGCCGACCTTGCGGATGATGTTTTCTTCACCGGCTGCTGCGAGTGTAAGCGGCATCAAATCCCGCGCCCCCTGTCTGTGTAGATTTGAGATGTCTAATTTGGATTAAGGGGCACTAACCAAAGGGAAAAAACAAAGGTTAGACCTCCCTAACCAGCCCACAGTTTAACATGACTAACCGCACTTGTCAATAGGTTTTTCCGAAAAAAATGTTTGCTTGCTTTTTTTGTTCAAGTGTGTTAGTATAAAAGATAATTTCAAAGAAAGGTTGGTGCAATTTGCTGTGAGTGTGCACAGAGCGGCAGAGGACTATCTGGAAGCCATGCTGATGATGCGGGAGCGGCACGGCTATATCCGCTCCATTGACGTAGCGGAGCATCTCGGCGTTACGAAACCCAGCGTGACCTACGCGACCAAACAGTTGAAACAGAACGGCTTTATCACCATGGATCGTGACGGGCTGATTACACTGACCGAGAGCGGCATGGAGATCGCGGACCGGATCTATACCCGGCACAAGACGCTGACGGAGTTTTTCATGCGCATCGGCGTCGACGAAAAGACCGCGCGGGAGGATGCCTGCAAGGTCGAACACGACGTGAGTGAAAAGACCTTCGCGGCCATCTGCGCCCATGTGGCCAGACAGGAGTCTATGTAACACAGAACGCCCGCGCATCGCTTGATCGCGATGCGCGGGCGGTTTTTTGTTTATTTCCCCGGTTTGAAGCTGTCTTTGAGCAGGACGCTGCGGTTGAAGACCAGGTGGTCGGCGCGGCAGTCGCGGGAGTCCATGCAGAAGTAGCCGACGCGCATAAACTGGAAGCCGGGCGCGGTATGCGCCATGCGGCCTTCGCCCTCCGCGTCATACTTCTTCGCCTCTTCGACGAGCGCGGCTTCGACCTTGCAGCCGGTGAGGACCTGCAGGGAGTCGGGGTTCAGGCAGTCGAGGAAGTTCTTGTCCGGGCCGTCGGGCTGGGCGTCGGAGAAGAGGTTGCCGTACAGGCGGACCTCGGCGTCCACGGCGGTCTTGCTGTCGACCCAGTGGATCGTCGCGCCCTTGACCTTGCGGCCGTCGGCGGGATCGCCGCCGCGGGAGTCGGGGTCATAGGTGGCGTAGATCTCCTCGATGCTGCCGTCGGCAGCCTGCTTGCAGCCGGTGCAGGTGATGAGATACGCGCCCTTCAGGCGGCACTCCGGGCCGTTGGGGTACAGGCGCTTGTACTTGGGGATCGGCTCCGGCAGGAAATCCTCGGCCTCGATCCAGACCTCGCGGGAGAACGTGACGGGATGCGTGCCCTGCTCGGGATGGACAGGGTTGTTTTCGACCTCGAAGGTCTCGGTCTTGTCTTCCGGATAGTTCGTGATGACGAGCTTCACGGGGCGCAGGACGGCCATCGTCCGCTCCGCCGTGTCGTTCAGATCCTCGCGCAGGCAGTGCTCGAGCAGGGCGTATTCGACGGTGTTGGCGGACTTCGCCACGCCGATGCGCTCGCAGAAATCGCGGATGGAATGGCTGGTATAGCCGCGGCGGCGCAGACCGCAGAGCGTGGGCATGCGCGGATCGTCCCAGCCGGAGACATAGTTCTGCTCGACGAGCTGGCGCAGCTTGCGCTTGGACATGACGGTGTGGTCGATGCCGAGGCGGGCAAACTCGATCTGGCGCGGATGGTTCGGGACGGAGACGTTGTTCACGACCCAGTCGTAGAGCGGCCGGTGGGCCTCAAACTCCAGCGAGCAAAGCGAGTGCGTGATGCCCTCGAGCGCGTCCTGGATCGGGTGGGCAAAGTCGTACATCGGGTAGATGCACCACTTGTCGCCCTGCCGGTGATGGTGCATGTAGCGGATGCGGTAGATGACGGGGTCGCGCATGTTGAAGTTGCCGGAGGCCAGATCGATCTTCGCGCGCAGCGTGCGGCTGCCCTCGGGGAACTCGCCGTTCTTCATGCGCTCAAAGAGGTCGAGGTTCTCCTCCACGTCGCGGTCGCGGTAGGGGGAGACGGCGGGCTTGCCGATGTCGCCGCGGTACTCCTTCGCCTCCTCGGGCGTCAGGTCGCAGACGTAGGCAAGGCCCTTCTTGATCAGCTCGACGGCGTACTCATAATCCTTTTCAAAGTAATCGCTGCCGTAGAAGAAGCGGTCGCCCCAGTCGAAGCCCAGCCAATGGATATCCTCCTTGATGGCGTCGACAAACTCGACGTCCTCCTTGGTCGGGTTGGTATCGTCCATACGAAGATTGCACAGGCCGCCGAAGCGCTCGGCGGTGCCGAAGTCGATGGTCAGCGCCTTGCAGTGGCCGATGTGCAGATAGCCGTTCGGCTCAGGCGGAAAACGGGTGTGGACCTGCTGACCCTGGAAGCGACCACCCTCCGCAATATCCTCTTCGATAAAGGCGTCAATAAAGTTCTTGCCTTCGCTCTCGGCGACGGCGGCCTTGACTTCCTCAGCCATACTGAATCCTTCCTTTCTTCGCGCCTGCCTGCGGCAAGCAAAATAATGTTTGATTATAGTCCCTTTATTCCCTGTTTGCAACAATTTTATTGCATTCCTCGACAAGTTCTTCGCGCGTCGTCAGCGTACCAAGCACGTCGAGCAGCGCCGCGGTGGACAGATGCTCCGGCAGCGCCAGCGCGCGCAGCAGGCTGCGGGAAATGTTCTTTTTATTCCGAACTTCGTCTTTTCTCATTTTTCAAACCGTCCTTTGGCTTTGCGGATGATTCCTATTTTAACTTCTTTATTATACAGGATGCCCCTTCTTTTTGCAACGCCGGGGCAAATG